>Ga0247840_10000342_pt1 | contig 98479 bp, 74 predicted proteins | sample LaCruzMarch2015__FD_192404 | JGI IMG/M metagenome (GOLD analysis project Ga0247840, IMG submission 192404) | Freshwater microbial communities from meromictic Lake La Cruz, Castile-La Mancha, Spain - LaCruzMarch2015_17m | ecosystem: Environmental > Aquatic > Freshwater > Lake | place: Spain... | reverse complement strand
TTTCAGCTCCCGCACATTGCCCGGCCAGGGCGCATCAAGCAACAATTTGATGGCGGCAGGTAAAAACCCTTTAATATTCTTCTGCATTTCCCGATTGGCTTCCAGCAAGAATTGATGTGCCAACAATGGAATATCATCGCGTCTTTCGCGCAGAGGTGGGACATTGATGACAAATTCATTAAACCGGTGAAAAAGGTCAGCGCGCAATTTGCCCTTCTTGACCGCCTCGTCAAGATTGATGTTGCTTGCCGTTATAATCCGCACATCCACGGGAATATCGCTCTTACCGCCAAGATGTCTTAATTTCTTTTCCTGAACAACTCTCAGCATTTTCATCTGGACGGCTTCGGAAGTGTTGACGATTTCATCCAGGAAGATGGTTCCTTCATGGGCGCGTTCAAACTGGCCTTCTTTTATGTTGTCAGCGCCCGTAAAGGCACCTTTCTCATGGCCGAACAGAATGCTTTCCGTAAGCTGGTCGGGTATTGTGCCGCAATCCACGGGCACGAAAGGCTTTTCCCGTCTGCGGCTATGCTGATGAATCATATTGGCGATTACTTCCTTGCCGACGCCGCTTTCGCCCTGGAGAATAACCGTCATATTGGTCGGCGCCACTATGCGGACCAGTTTCAACGCCGTCCGGATGGCCGGGCTCTCGCCCAGAATTTTGATCGATTCCTTCTGGGCATCAAGCTGTGCGCGCGTTTGCTCCAATTCGCGGCGCAAGTTAATATTTTCGCAGGCGCGTTTGATAATCACCAGTAATTCGTCATTATCAAAGGGTTTACTTATAAAATCAAACGCTCCCAGCTTCATCGCTTTAACAGCATCTTTTACCCCGCCATGACCGGTGAGCATGATTACATTGCTGAGATTTGATATTTTCCTGATTTGCTCCAGCAGAGCGAAGCCGTCCATGCCGGGAAGCCGCAAATCAAGAAGAACTACATCCGGGGATTTTCCTGCGATTTCCTTCAATGCAGCTTCACCGTCATCGGCAACGTTTGTTTTATATCCTGCCCGGCCAAGAATGCTTGCAAGCAGGTCAAGAATATCTTTATTGTCGTCAACGATAAGAACTGAATTCATTTGATTAGTAGTAAATAATTGATGATCATTACAAAAAATCAACTGATTATCAAGCAGAAAAGGCAGATTGCTGGGCAGGCGGGGAGGGCTCAAATCTTCACGCATTATGGCGGATAGACGACCCTTTTTCAAAAGCGAGACGACGAATTAGGTAGCCTCGTCCAAAACCACTTTGAAGTTGCTGCTCACGTGCTCTTGCAGCTTTTAAACTTCGGCACGCTTCGAAATAAATTAACTCGACAGGCAAACGGCGCTTCGTTGTTTCACATTTACCATGGTTGTGTTCAACAGGCCGATGTTTAAGATCTTCGGTGAAACCTATATACCAGTCATGGTCTGCACATTCCAAAACGTATGTGTAATACAAAGACATGTAATAAAAATGGGCGATAGAGGGCTCGAACCTCCGACCCCCACCATGTCAAGGTGGTGCTCTAGCCAACTGAGCTAATCGCCCGAAGGAAAAACAACTGCATAATACTAACTTCCGCCAGCCTGTCAAATTATTTGTTTTTCCTAAGAAAATCCCCTGTTTTTCAGCATTTAACGGGCATATATTTCTTCCATTCCCCGATAATTTTCCCCGTTTTTTGGTTTGGTGGGTTAGGCAAGAGTGCTCAAAAATGCTCAATAGTAGTCAATGGTGGTCAAAATTGTGATCGTGTGGGTGGGGTAAAAAATAAACTTTATTCAAGTGCCCCTTGCCCACCCTTTCCCGCAAGAAAGGCTTGTGTTTTCCAATCCAATCAGGTATATGTCAGTATAAATTTGTGACAGGAAGCTATGTCATGGATTTAAGTATAGGGTAAAAAAACTATAGAAAAATGGGAGAAATGAAAAAGGCGTTTACACTGGTTGAAATAATAATCGTGGTTGCTATAATCAGTTTATTGGCGGCGATAGTCATTCCTTCTTTGAAAGCAGACGACACATCGCAGAAGGACGACTGGAAGAAAGCCTGCATTAATAACCTGCGTCAGCTTGAGGCGGCAAAAGACCAATATGCGATTGAAACAGGACGAACAAACGGCTGGTCATTCACAGATGATACTACGGCATTCAGCAATCTCGTCGTCGGTGCCATAACGGGACCATATATAAAGCACTATCCTTTTTGCCCAGCTTCGTCATCCACTCAGGCAGAGGGTACAATAGCCCGTTCGGTGGCTGATTATCATGTCAATGCCATAGGAACCGCACCGTCATGCACGGTGGTTTCTGTGGGCACTGATGCACATGTGCTGTAATGATGCGTTAGACTGAACTGATAAGCCGAATAACAAATGGGCTCCGTATGTGAAACAAGCAACAGAGCCCATTTGTTTTGTAATAGTTAACTATACACTGCCAAAAAAAATTCTCTGAATTCCCTCCCCTTCCCCACCAATTTCCGACCCATTATTTGCTTCGGGTGGGTTATTACTGGCTCTTGTGCATAAAGTATTCATACGGCAACTTGAGAAATCCCGAATGTAACAGCAGGATTATCACGCCAGTATAAACCACTGAAATGATCAGATCTGTCACGATTTTTTTCCTGTAACCTTTAGTCTTCGTTATGCTATTGGTAATGGATGGCGACAATCCTTTGTGTAACATGATCAGCCCTGCAATATTCGTAATCCAGTAGGACACAACTAGGGCGACGGCAAATATCTGCTTATCAATCAAGCTGACAACCCAAGCCATCCCATAGGCAATCGGGAAATTTACATAGAGGTCGTTCCACCAGGAAAGCGGCGATAAAAAATAGCCGACCGTTGTTAACAAACCTCTTTTAATAATTGGTTTTGAATTCATAAGAGCGATTTTTGTTTATGTTTTCATCAATATTATATTGAATGGCATTTGGAAGCCACAAAATATCCTCGCAATCCCGACCAAACCAATTATTATGCTCTTGAAATTTGACGAAACGGGCAAAGTGTTATATCAAATAACGGAAATTCACAGACATAGGCAGTCTTTATTGTGCCAAAAGGATGTGGTTTATGAGTGTCATACTAGAAAATCTTAAAGATAAATGCTGGCATTATTGGACGAAATTCAGTTTTGGCGCCACCTCAGGCATTATGACTAATTTGGGGCTGATTGTCGGGCTGGATAAGTTGGCGCATCCCAAGACAAGCATTATCGGGGCTATCCTGGTCATCGCCATTGCCGACAACATATCTGATTCGGTGGGCATCCATCTCTACAAAGAGTCGGAACACATTACGAACAGAGAAGTATTGTTCTCCACTTTAACCAATTTTCTCGCACGATTAGTTGTTTCATTGACCTTTATTATTTTTGTAGCCGTATTACCGATAAAACTGGCGGTGCTTTGTTCGCTCGCTTGGGGATTAGGATTATTGGCGATAATGAGCTATACCTCGGCAAAGGAAAGAGGGGCGAATACATATCTGGCAGTATTTGAACATATTATTATTGCCCTTGTTGTGGTGATAGCATCAAAGTTTGCTGGGCAGTTGATAATTCATAAATTTAGCGGCTAATAAATCTTGGTGGAAATTAAACTTCATTTCCCGCTTCCCCTCCCTCCCCGCAGTATTTAATCTTCCTTTTTACAATCCTTAAATGTCCCAAGATATTTTTTGTCCCCATATTTATTGTCATTTTATCAGCCCTTCCCCTTCCCCCTCCAAATTCTGCCCCATTCTTTCCTTCGGGCAGGTTATTTTTGCTCAATATTTTTTTGCCCCCATAATTCTTCGCCCATTTCACGCACCGAAAGCTGAGAAATCTGAGCTTGACTTTATAAAATCATTTTGCCACTATAAACATATTATCGGTTGATTTTGAGATTTACGAATTGACGGGATGAAGACCGAATATTTACCGAATGCGTTGCAAGCGCAGGTAGCCAACCTGCCTGCCTCAATGCCTGCCCGCAATGCTACGCGCATAGCGTTGCAGGCGGGCAAAGCTTTGGGTGGGCTGAGCTAATCGCCCATGAGAAGATGAAAGCATCATACAAACTTTTCCTGCACTGTCAAATAATTTAGCCCAGACAGGTTATCCCTGCCTAATCAAAAGACCCGGATGAATGCTTCAGGGTTAATGTAAAATTCTTGCCCGTTTCCCCAAAGCCCAGGAAGGCTGATTCTCCCGGTGAAGACTCAAATATCAACTCATAGCTTTTACCGTCTGTTATTTTCCACCGGTTCTTGCTTCCGATTTCCCCCGCAATGACCTCCGATTCGCCCGGCAAAAAATCCGGAGCAGGCGTTTTATATTCCTGTGCAAAACGGCTGACAAAATCCGGCGGGTTGATTTCGTTCATGCCGAACAATTGTTTTATCTGGTCGGAATTCAAACGCAGCTCAGTCAATTTACCGTCCGGAGAGCATGTGGCGCCTTTTTTAGGGAATTTATATATATCGCAAATTTTATATGCATCTTCTTTCGGCATGCCCGGGTAAAAACCCTTGAAGACAAGAGTTGATCCCTTGAATTGCGCCGCTTTATTGACTAATTTAGCAAGATTTTCAGCCTGTTTTTGTGCAGTCTGCGTATCAACAGTTGCACATCCAACCATGCTTATTATGGTTAATCCGACAGTTATTAAGATTACTGCGCGATTATATATCTTTTTCATTTCTTCTCCGTATGTCTTCCTTTATATGCAAAATAAGTATACGCCAAATGCATCTGATTAAGAATAAATTGACTCTATCACATAACAAATGAACAGGTAAGCACTAAAACATCCTCATATTGGCCCGGATTTTTCACAAGCCGAAACGGCCTGTGGGAAATCCGCTTCCGCCACAAGGAATTGCGGCGGAAGTTTCGATCACGCCGCTTTGACGGGTATGGGGTCTTGATTACACTGTCGCGATTACACTGTCGCGATTACACTTGACTTTTAAAAGGCGTTTTGGCAGCATGAAAAAAATTACGACTTCGGGAAAAGACCGATCAAAAGCTCAATCGCAATCTATCAGGTCATAAGATTCTGTTAATCAATGATTCGCCAGAGGTCGGAAATGGACGCACGATCACCGGCGAGAAGAAACAAGAACGTCCAGGGAGAAAGTGATGAAACGACACATGATCAGAAACAAACTCAATCGTACGCAAAGGCTCTTGACGAACGTCGCACTTGGGTTGCTAGTCCTTTCGGGGATGGTGGTAATGACATCATGTACGACGGCGTCATATGGGGACAAGTTCGTTCATGATAGTCAGGTTGCAGAACAATACCGGTTCAAGGTATATGTTGGTGGACTCCAAGTAACGCCTCCGGATTCTCAGGCAGAGAAAAGGATAAAGGAGTTCATGACGGGAAAGGATTATTCGTCCTACAAGATAGCGAACCGGAGATATAACGCAATCCCCTCGTACTATGAGTACACCGTCAAGTTTGAGAAGTGACCCAGACATTGTTTACTTGATGGGTGTATGGCATTCAGGAGATCGAGGGTTCAACTCTCTTATCCTCCACCCAGTAATTTTTGGTCGCCTTCAACCCGCCGGCAACCAATTTTCCCCCGATTTTGGAAATCATTGTTTGTCCAGGGCTGTTTTGATTTAACAAAGCGATATATCAAAGCAAAATAGATTGTCATGATTGAAAAGATAAAGACGATATTCGGATTGCCGATGGTAATTGCACTGACGGTAATCTTGCCGAGTTGCGATAATGAAAAAAATTATACCCAGAAGATCTGGGACGAGAATTATGGTTCTTACCAGGAAATACTAAATCTACCTATTAATCGAGAGGTCGCAGACGGTACGCTCCCTAAAAACAAATTCAGAAATTATATAATCCAGGATTATTTTTATCTTCAAAACTTTTAAAAGGCATACGAGATACTTTCGGCAAAATCGCCGGACGAGAGGGGAAAGCAATTCACAGTTGATGCAATAAAAGGAATTGACGAGGAAATCGAAATCGTGCACATGACATATTTTTAAAAATACAACATTACGAACCAAGACTTATTGGACTCTACTCCAAACCCAACAACAGAATCGTATAGTTCGTATCTAATAGAAACTGCAACTTGCGAACCGTTTGAGGTTGGATTGATAGCGACCTTGCCGTGCAATTGGATTAACTATCAGGTGGCGACCGACATGAAGAAATCAAAACAAGTCGAGGGCAATCCATACCAAGAATGGATTGATGCATACGGATCAACGCCTTGGGAGGAAAGCGACACAAAGGTATTTGTTGATTTGGTTGAGTATTACATGGAGAATGCTACCGAAGAACTCAGGGGGAAAATGGAGCAAGCATATAAAAGGGCAGTAGAGTTTGAATATATGTTTTGGGACACGGTTTATAAGAATTAATGAATCCAAGAATGTATTATCCCTGAGCAATGGGACGGGATGATAAAAAAAGATGAAACAACAACCGTTAACCCGGATATTTCACGGTTTAAGATTGCCCGTGAAGTATCCGCTTTGGCCGCAACATGATGCGGCCAAAGTTTCGGCGCGGTGCAAAAGCACCTTGCTCAAGGTTAATCCTGAGCACGAACGACGCAAGTCGTTCACGTCGAAGCCCGTAGGGCGAACGTTGCACATTGCTCGTGAAATGTTCGGATTAAGCGGTCCAAAGCTGAATGATGAAAGGATTAGTTCTTCTTGCACTACTGCCAGGGGTCAATTTTATTCGCCTTCGCCAGCCTGCCCGAGCTCGGCCAGGGAATACCACGTGGTTTGCCACGGGAATGAACGGCGAGGTGAACCTCGCCGAAGCTCGATTGAGCGAAGGCGGGTTAGTCTGACCGAGCTCGGCCAGGGCTTCGGCGGAATTCCGCTAAGATACCCCGCTGTTTCCGCCGTCGCCCAGGGGCTATGGCGAGACACGTGCAGCGGGGAGCTTCATTTGATTTTATTCTGTTGCCTGTCTTCTGTCTCCTTATTACTTATTACTGCCGCATGTGCTCATAAGCCCATTGCAGTTATTCCCCAATCCGGAGCCGGGAATAGCCCAGTACTGGCACAGACAACTCACGGTAAGGTTCAAGGCTTTGAAGATGAGACCGGATTAAAGGTTTTTCTGGGCATTCCTTATGCCAAGCCGCCGGTTGGAAACCGCAGGTTTGCCCCTCCCGAAGATGCAAACAAATGGGACGGCGTCAGGCCGGCTATTGAATTCAGCCCAAGCTGCCCTCAGATAAGAGACGAGTTCGAGGCTGCTTCTCTATTAAGACAGAGCGAGGACTGCCTCAGCCTTAACATCTGGACGCCAGGAATTGATGATAAAAAAAGGCGGGTTATCATTTACATCCATGGAGGAGGCTTCACAAACGGCGGTTCTTCAGATCCTCTTTATAACGGTCGCCATATTTCAAGACGCGGCGATCTTGTCTATGCAAGCATCAATTACCGCGTCGGCGCATTGGGGTTTCTGTTTCTTGACGATTACGGAAAAGAGTTTGCCGGGACAGGCAACAATGCCATCCGGGACCAGCTGATGGCGATAAAGTGGATAAAGAACAACATCGCGAACTTCGGCGGCGACCCTGATAATATGACAGTGATGGGTGAATCCGCAGGCAGTGTATGTTCGCTTGTCCTTATGGGCCTGCCGCAGGCAAAGGGGCTTTTTTCAAAAGTTATCGCTGAAAGCGGCGCATTGAACCTTGTCCGCTCCCGTGAGCAGGCAAAAACCTGTACATCCGATTTCATGAAATTTGCAGGCGTCAGGAATGTGGCCGGTCTGCGCAGTTTAAAGGCTGAGCAGATAATAAAGGCGACAAAAAGGCATACCGACAGCTCATGGTTCCAAGCAGACCTTCTTTATACACCGGTTATCGATATGGAAGTAATTCCTGAAGACCCTCTTGATGCAATCGTTAAAGGCGCAGCTTCCGGCATAACATTATTGACCGGGACGACTCTTGATGAATACCGGTACTGGATAAACTACTCCTGGATGCTGAAATATGTCCCTCTCTGGGTGTCACTCCATCTGGCACCCGAAATTAGAAAGAAGATACAGGGACATGAGGAGGATGTCTGTGATTATTATGAAAAGACTTTTCCGAAGGCCGGAATGACGGATAACACCTTTGAATTTGCCACTGACGTGATGTTCCTTATTCCCCATATCCAGATAGCTGAGGCGCAGTTAAAACATGCAAAGGTATATATGTATAGGTTTGACTGGAAATCCCAGGCAAAAAAATATCTGGGGGCATGTCATGTAATAGAACTTCCTTTCATCCTGAAGACCTTTGATGCGCCTAAAAGGTATCAGATAGTAGGCTTAGATCCCCCGATGCTGCTGTCTGACGCCATGCAGGATGCCTGGATTGCGTTTGCCCGAAGCGGCGACCCCAATATAAAAGACCTTCCAGACTGGCCTGCGTATGATGGAAAAGTACGTTCAACGATGATTTTCAACACTGAGAGCAGGGTTGAGCAGGACCCTGAAAAGAACACCAGGCTGTTTTTCAAGGGAATACTGTATTAGGCATGATTCCAAGGCGTTTTGAATGTTATTTTCATTTTTGAAATTGTATTTTGTGAGATAACTTTATCTGGCTTTTGGTCAAAATCTATATGCCGCGCAGACGCTCATTGCCGTTTCATCTATGAAACTGCCCTCAACATTCAATTTAAAATGATCTCCAAGGTTCCAATCTGTTCCCGCAAATACGCCAATATTGCAGTCAGCCCTGAAACGTAATTTGTCCCACCGTTTTGGATCATCGGGGCCTTCCTGTTTCATCCTTAAATCAGAATATTTCCCGCCTGCATATGGCGTAAAGTTCGCGATCTTCCTAGCGACATAAGGGGCGGCGTGCCACTCCTGCATCCTGCAGGTGTCGTATATTGCCTTAGTGACCGCGCCGGACGCGCTGGTGGCGCTGAAATCCAGCTTATGATCTGATGTAAGATACTGCGCGTCAAGGCCGATAATCCAGCCGTCCTTTATTTCATAGGCCAATTTAATGCCTCCTCCATAAAGAAAAGCCGCTCTGGCTGATAGATCTTCCGTGACGGCCTTGGTGTCTCGCACAACAACATCCCCCTTGATGTTATAATCCGCCACTCCTAATTTTGCATATATATCCAGAGCGTCAAAAACGCCATACGTAATCTTGCCCAAAATATTGTTCCCTCCGTCTATCCTGAAATTTTCAGGTTTATCATTTTCATGATTGGGAGGACGGGTCGCGCTTTGAAATTTCAGGTCCCTACGGAAGATATAAGACCATTCCGCCGCCGCCGCGATCTTTCCCTGCCCCTGCGTTTTCGGACTTCCGACACCGGCGGACTTGGCAATAACCGAGGTCACAAATACCATGCCTGCCATGATAAGTATTACATGATTCTTCATAAGCCCGTGCGTAAAATGCTTAAAATCCAAACCGATCCGGGTACTACCATGGATATTTTGTCCTCCTGCCAAGGAAATGATAAAAAAGGATATGAATTCCGGCTCTAGCCAACCTGCCCCGCCACAATGCCCTGCTTTGGGCGGGGTGGGCTAATCGCCCGCAAGAGAATAAATGCATAATACAATCTTTGCTCACCCTGTCAAATTGTTTAGCAATTAAGGTTATTTCCGCCTGAAACGGATCAGCCTAAGGCTGAAGACTGTTAGGGCAGCGGCATCTGCTCCCAACCCTGAACGCAGAATCAGGAACCCTGAACTGGGCTCTTTTGCAAGAGCCCCCCCCCAAAAAAAACATCCGACGCTCAAAAATGTGAAACTCTTGGCGGAACCCTCCATAGCCATTCGGCAGTGAAGGAGGGTGACCTGCCCGCCACAATGCTGAGCAACGCAGAGCTTTGGGCGAGGCCCGCCCGCAGTGCTACAGCATTGCAGGCGGGTCGTGTGGGTGGACAAAATATAACGGGGCATTTGGGGATTTTTTTTTGTTTCAGATTAAACCAAGAAATGCCTGATTGCGGGGATTTTGAAACTCCCAAGTTTTGGAACATAAAAATTGACTCGAAATTGACAGTGCAGTATACTACTCAAACTTAGACAAAGGAGTTTTGCTATTAACTTGCAATGTTTCGTCCTGCCAATGCATGGGAAAATCAGTAAAATCAAGAGAACCATGAAAACATCAAGGATGGCGCAAATGAAAAATGGATTGGGGCTGGTACTTTTGCGGACGCGAATCGTCAGGGCGTGGTGGTTGCCTGTGCTTTGCTTACTGGCAACCGCAGTAACAGTAAAGGCCAATGATTTCACTTACACGATAAATTTCGATGGCACGATCACCATCACCGGATACACCGGTTCTGGCGGTGCGGTTGTCATTCCATCCGCCATAGAGGGAAAGACCGTCACCAGCATCGGGGCATTGGCGTTCGATAACTGCACTAACCTGACCGCGATCACGGTGGACACAGGTAATTCCGTCTATAGCAGCGTGGCCGGGGTCTTGTTCAACAAGAGCCAGACCACGCTCATCCAATGTCCGGTTGGCAAAACCGGAAGCTATACGATCCCAAACAGCGTCACCACCATCGGGTACAAGGCGTTCCAGTGCTGTACCAGCCTGACCAGCGTAACGATCCCCAACAGCGTCACCAGAATCGGGGCCTATGCCTTCCAGTGCTGCACCAGCCTGACCAGCGTAACGATCCCCTACAGCGTTACCACCATCGGGGCCTTGGCGTTCGATAACTGCACCAGACTGACCGCGATCACGGTGGACACAGGTAATTCCGTCTATAGCAGCGTGGCCGGGGTCTTATTCAACAAGAGCCAGACCACGCTCATCCAATGTCCGGTGGGCAAAGCCGGAAGCTATACGATCCCAAACGGCGTCACCACCATCGGAAACTATGCGTTCAGTTCCTGCACCAGCCTGACCAGCGTGACGATCCCCTCCAGCGTTACCACCATCGGGGACTTGGCATTCGATAACTGCACCATGCTGACCGCGATCACGGTGGACACAGGTAATTCCGTCTATAGCAGTGTGGACAGCGTATTGTTCAACAAGAACCAGACAACCCTCATCCAATGTCCGGTGGGCAAAGCCGGAAGCTATACGATCCCAAACGGCGTCACCAACATCGGGGACAAGGCGTTCCAGCACTGCATCAACCTGACCGGCGTGACGATCCCTTCCGGCGTCACCACCATCGGGGACTATGCGTTTGATCGTTGCACCAGCCTGACCGGCGTGACTATTCCATCCAGCGTCAGCAACATAGGAGACTATGCGTTTGATAACTGCACCAGACTGGCCACATTCACAGTGGACTCTGGCAATTCCGCTTATTACAGCGTGGCCGGGGTCTTGTTCAACAAGAGCCAGACCACGCTCATCCAATACCCGGCCGGTAAATCCGGAATCTATACGATCCCCAACAGCGTAACCGCCATCGGGGACAGAGCGTTCCAGTTCTGCACCAACCTGACCAGCGTGACGATTCCCTACAGCGTAATCACGATCGGGAATTATGCGTTTGATAAATGCATAAGCTTAACCGGAGTGACAATTCCTTACAGCGTAACCAGCATCGGAAATTATGCATTTTATCGCTGTACCAGCCTGGCCGCGATCACGATGGACACGGGAAATTCCACCTATAGCAGCGTGAACGGCGTATTGTTCAACAAGAACCAGACAACCCTCGTCCAATACCCAGCCGGTAAATCCGGAAGCTATACGATCCCCAACGGCGTCACCAACATCGGGGACTATGCATTCCAGTGCTGCACCAACCTGACAGACGTGATGATCCCCTACAGCGTCACCACCATCGGAAACTATGCGTTCAGTTCCTGCACCAGCCTGACCAGCGTGACGATCCCCTCCAGCGTTACCACCATCGGGGCCTTGGCGTTCGATAATTGCACCAGCCTAGCCACGATCACGGTGGACGCGGGAAATTCCGCCTATAGCAGTGTGGACAGCGTATTGTTCAACAAGAACCAGACAACCATCATCCAATACCCGGCCGGCAAATCCGGAACTTATACGATCCCTAACAATGTAACCGGCATTGGAAACTCGGCCTTTGATAACTGTATCCGCCTGGCCGGGATAACAATCCCTTCCAGCACCACCACCATCGGAAACTCGGTGTTCAATAACTGCACCAGCCTGATCAGCGTCACGATCCCCGACAGTGTCAGCAGCATCGGCGATTGGGCGTTCAGATCCTGCAGCAGCCTGATCAGCGTCACAATTGGCAACGGCGTCAGCAGCATCGGCGACTATGCGTTCTCCCTTTGCGCCAGCCTGATGGGAATCTATTTTGAGGGTAATGTTCCCGGCATTGGTTCAAGCGTGTTCGACGCTGACAACAATGCAACCGTCTATTACTTGCCGGGAACCACTGGCTGGGGACAGACGTTTGGCGGCCGCCCGACCGCGCTATGGAACAACGCAATCGGGCCAACAATCAAGGCCAATGGCACAGCGGGGGAAATCATTATCAATTATCCCGAGACTGTGTCCGTCACAATAGAAATTAATGCGGGGGATTATGCGGGAGTACCTGTTGACTGGTGGGTTGTTGCTCTTGCTGGATCGTCTTGGTATTACCTGAACAATTCCATTCAGTGGACACAGTTTGACGGCAATCTTTTAAATTGTCATCCGGTATACCAAGGCGCCGTGTTCAATCTGCCAGCCACGGAAGTGTCGAACATGATTGGTTTGCCAATTGATTCATATACGTTCTGGTTTGCTATTGATTATCCGATGGATGGGATTTTGGACATTAACAGAACGATTTTGCTTGATTCGGTGAATGTTACCGTACAATAGCTTGTTATATCCGACCGTAAAAGGGGACTCTGACCGAACAAGTTGGAGTCCTTTTTTATTTTCCCTCCTTAACCTCTCTCTTCTCATAGGTTGTAATCATCTCTTTTGAATCAGCCAATGTGCCCTTAAGAAAAATTCTCAATTCAATGACTGTTTCGGTGGGGAATCCAAACTTGACTTTAAGAAGGTCTTTTGCCATGATGACAAACAATTAACCCCGAGGCTCATAATTCCGACCTCGCAATGTGCGCTCGGCCTTTCAGCAGGCTCAGGACAAGGCCCTTCGGGCCGATTTTGCCAAATGCAAAACCAGGGATAAAATTAGACATTTTGAACCATAGCCACAAACCGGCGGAAGCATGGCGGAATTAACAAACATTAAACAACAGGAAATAATTTGAAAAGCAGCCTGTCCGTTACCAGGTTGATTAAGCATTACAAATAATCCGCATGAATATTTCTTCTAAAAACCTGAGCGAAATTCGCCTTGTCATCATCTTTGTGCTGATCAGCATCGTCTTGGGCAGCGCCTTGTCCTCCTTAACCAATGGACATGTTTCTCTGAAATCGATCGTTACCGGCGGGCTTATGGGATTTTTCATATCGTCCATTTGTGCCGTTGGCCCTTACGCTTTCCTTTATCGACTCCGGTATCTTCCGTTTACTACCCATCTGCTTCTCAGCACCGCCTATTACACGTTCGTGGCATCAGCAGTTATGGCAGTTAAATTTCTCCTTTTTGATCATGTCCATGACATAACCAAATGGACACACGACCTTTTTCCCGCGACCCTCTTGACCCTGGCGCTCAGTTTTACCGGCGCTTTTGTTTTGATGCTTCGTCGCATGCTGGGACCCAACGTATTGTTGAATTTTTTTACCGGCCGCTACCACACGCCGGTTGAGGAAGAACGCATCTTCATGTTTGTGGATATCGTCTCGTCCACGACAATTGCCGAAAAGATCGGCCACCTGAACTTTCACGTTTTCCTGAATGATTATTTTTATGACATTACCGATGCTATCCTGTCTGCAGAAGGTGAAATCTACAAGTATGTCGGCGATGAAATCATCGTCAGCTGGAGGGTTTCCGACAACATCAGCAACACCCGATGTATTCAATCATTTTTTGAAATCATGAAGAGCATCGAAAAGAAAAAACAAACGTACATGAATAAATTCGGATTCTTTCCCTATTGCAGAGCCGGCCTGCACTGCGGCCCTGTCATTGTCGGCGAAATGGGGGATTTCAAGCAGGAAATTGCTTTTCTCGGGGATACGGTGAATACTACCGCCAGGATTCAGCAAGCCTGCAAGGAATACGGAGCCGATTTGCTGGTGTCCTCGGAATTGCTTAACAAGCTCCAGTTACCCCGTGATTATAAAGTGACAAGCCTGGGAGAAATTCGGTTAAAAGGCAAAGATAAACCGATGGAATTATTCGGCATCATTAAATCACAAGCGGCATTCCCGCAATGACCTTTCCGCGCGGCCAGAACTTTGTCGCCAACATATCTTTAAAATTTCGCCTTTCCCGCAGTTAATCCGAACTTGCCTTTAAGAAGGCTTTTTGTCATCATAAAAATAATGGACACAAAGTCTATACGTAACCTGATAACAATAATCTTTTGTGCTTTGTTTTCTATCATTTCCGGGCGCGACGCCTTTGCCCAATCGGCCAGCAAAGAAGGTGTGGCGATAAAGTCGCTGGAAATAACAAAAACTAAACCGCCTGATTTCAGTTATGGCGGCATTGTTCCTGAGGCAAACATCATCTCCGCTGATTGGGCAAAATTACTGGTACGGTTTGACACAGATGCGGATTGGACCGATCAGCTAGAAATGCGGTTTTATATCGTCGTCAAAAATTCCAAAACCGCAACTTTCACAATGTTCACCGGCAAATACGTCTATTCCGATATTTCCAAGGGGTATAATCATTTGGTGGCCGTCTATCTGCGTCCGCGGACAATGGAACGTTATGGGAATATGGTCGAACAGGTGGCGGTGGAAATATATTACAAGGGCGAGGTTGTCTCAGTGAAAAGTTTTCCGGCAAGCAATAATCCATGGTGGCGGACGGCCAACGTGCGTTCGGTGGAAGGCTACGTGCTGGATCGTTCACAGACTCCGTTTGCCAATATTGCCTCGTATAATTACGAGTTGCCGAGAGGAAAATGAATGGGAAGAAGTTTTTTTGGGAAATCCGGTATGCGTCGCACAGTGAATGTTTCATGATAATGGAATCTATCTTTACAAGATTCATAGCGTAAAAACATTCTTTCCCCCTCTCCCTTTATTTTCCTCTCGCTTTACGGATCAAATTGGTCTTCAAGACCTGGAGAGACTTTTCAATTCCTACTGGAAACCGGCTTGGATTAACAAGAAGCTTGATCCCTGCTCGAAAACAATCGAAATTTTGCCGTGCGTTTTCTTTTACCTTTTCTATCGTAATATTTGGATATATTCTTTTGCCCTTCCGGAAGACCGGAACAAGCAAATCTTTGGAATCATGCTTTGCCGACAGGGATTGCCGACGTTTTATGTTGAAGGGATCAACCATGATACAACCATTGCTTAAGTCAGTTTTTTGGTCATAAATAACATCGGCTATCGCTTTATTGCCTTTTGAATAGCGGCGTACCTGAAGAATTCCGGGATTGGAAACTTTTTCTTCCTCCTCGGAAAGCTTTACCTTATACTTCCATTCTCCGTTCGGTTCGCGGATGGCCGAGAGCTTATAAACTCCTCCCAAGGCCGGCTGGTCATACGCAGTAATCAATTTTGTCCCGACCCCCCACACGGCTATTTTTGCCCCCTGTTTTTTTAAACCGGCAATTGTTTCCTCATCCAATTCATTGCTCGCGACAATTATTGCTTTAGGAAATCCTTTCGCATCCAGAATTCTTCTGGCTTCTATGCTTAAATGCGCCAAATCGCCGGAATCAAGGCGAATTCCTATCATCTCATGCCCTTGTTGACGAAGCCATTTGCCGATCTCGACCGCCCGCTTAACGCCTTTGAGAGTATCAAATGTGTCCACCAAAAAAATGCAGTTATTTGGCATAGCCTTGGCGTATGCCTTAAAGGCTTCAGCTTCATTATCAAAAGTCATCACCCAGCTGTGCGCTTGCGTGCCGCGCACCGGTATGCCAAATAATTTTCCGGCCAGAACGTTTGAGGTTGCTGCGCATCCGCCGATATAAGCTGCCCGGCTCGCGGCAAGCGCTCCATCAATCCCCTGCGCCCTCCTCAGTCCGAATTCCAAAACAGGAGTGCCCTGAGAGGCGACAAGCATTCGGGCGGCCTTTGTGGCAATAAGCGTTTGAAAATTCAGAATATTGAGTAAGGCCGTTTCTAATATTTGAGCTTGAATAATGGGACCTTGAATGCGGATGAGCGGTTCGTGCGGAAAGACGACAGTTCCTTCCGGCATGGCGTCAACATCGCATTCAAACTTGAGGCTTCCCAGATAATCCAGGAATGCTTTTTCAAATATAAGTTTATTGTCATTTCCCCGAAATGACGAGAGATAGTCAATGTCCGTTTTATCAAATCTAAAGTTTTCTAAATAATCAATTGCGTACTCTAATCCGCATGCGACCGCAAAACCGCCCTTAAATGGATTTTTACGGAAGAACAGGTGGAAAACAGCTTCTTTTCTGTCTGATTTCGACTTCCAATAACCGTAAGCCATAGAAATCTCATAAAAATCGGTCAAAAGTGAAAGCGACTGGTTATACGTTAACGCTTTATAATTCATACTCATCATTTAAAAAGCCATTCAAATATGGCTTGTTTTGTGGTGGTATTGGGTCGGGGCGATGAGATTTGAACTCATGACCTTTTGCACCCCAATCGTATTTAGGCCGTTGATTGACGTTTTTCAAAACCACAAAATATGCGGCCTGTATGCGTTTCTATGCCCGTCATCATTGGCTTAAATACGCTTTTTGCCTTCGCGCGCCACACTGCTCAACACTGCTCCACACGGCTCCCCAAATCCAACCAAACCACCAACACAAATCGCTCATAATGATCCGCGGCGACGCGGACTGTCGGTGAACCGCGTCGGCGCGGTACATCGAACATGTCCAGCGGCTTGTTCGGCGTTCATTGTTTGGGTCGTTTGTATTGCATCTGTCTCAGCCATGTTGCCGGCAATGCCAAAACATTCGTCGCATCTCCTGACGCAACGTCGAGGTACAGACGGATCAATCCATCGTCGAAATCATTCGTTGAACAATAACCGATGAAGTATTCATTCGTAAGCTGGACTTTTAGAATTCCAAGGTCCATGGGAAATACTTTCGCCGATGATAATCCGTTCGTTATTGCATTGATGAAACCGAATCCAAACGTCCCAGGATCGCTATAGCCAAGCGTTTTCTCGGGCAATTCAGAAAGTCGTATGTGTTCTTCGTTCGTGGTAATCAATCTGGCGTCATAGTGGGCGAGAAGATTTGAGATCGAGTCGAATAGAAGCACTCTACCCTTCCCGTTAATAGCTATGTCGATATAGTGTCGTTTGCTTTCGTCTGGAGGAAATTCAGGTAGAGTGACCGTCATTGCGATGTGATGAACCCACTCACCATTTTCAAATTCGTAACGCCATTTAGTGCTTTTGGCTTCGTGATTGTCTAGCCATACGGTGGTGACATCGCACGGCTTCATCTTGTCACCGTCCATTGCATGATCGAGCCATATCGACCAAAAAGTCATCCACTGCTCGTATGTCGCTTTCCGTCGGAGCTGCCTGGCGTCAAATTCCACGGGCAACATCCATTGGGAATTAAGATGCACCGGCTTGGTCATTGCGTCTTGAAAATACCAGTCTGACATATCGTCATTGCCGAGTTCGGCATACACCAGAGATAGATAGAACGGCGCATACGGATTTTCTGGCGAGGCTTGAGATACCTCCTTGAGTTGCTGAATTGCCTCTTCAAATGACTGGCGTGCTTCATCCTCTTGGCGAAATCGCCGCTTGAGAATGCATCCCCACAGCCAATTAACGTAACCAAAGCGTGGATTAACCTTCAAAATTCTATCGCGATACTGACGCAACACCCCATAAGTGTCTGCCTGCCGTCCTTTGTAAATGAGTTGAATAAGCTCAAATATCCCATTGGGCATTGCGGAACCGATCCCCGCTCTGAAGTCGATTCCGATAGGTGACAAGTAACGCATTTCTACGATCCATGTAGCTGCAAGTGGTAGGTCATTCGGAGTGGAGACTGAATCTCCGGACACGTTCACAGTGATTTGTTGCCCGCTCGCAACTACGTTGCGAGTCCCAGATACGGACTGAGTGACGCCTTGAGGCTGTTTTGTGCATGCACGATTTATGATCGATGCAGCAATGGTTCCACCAACAACTACAATCGCAGCGATGACGGCTCCTCGGAAGCCTATCTTAGCTGACTTTACACCTACTGGTTCTGTAGCCATTTATTCTGCCTGCTGAAAATAGTATTATGCATCAAAATAGCAACCCCTGATACCAAACCGAAGGATGCTATGCGTCAAACGCCCAGATACCGCATCACAATCAGGATATGGAGAAGCCTCGCGGCCACTCCCCACACACCACTGACAGGTCATGTATCCGGTGGTTCTGCGAACACATAGCTTTTATTCAGTGTGCCGCGAGCATACAACGGCGCCTGAGGCGAGACAAGCGCAAATCGAGCGGCATAATGGACGGCGGGGAGCAACTGGGGCTTGGTATGGGGCAAGGTGCGATAAGCGCGGGAGTGGCAATCATATCGGCCCTTTAGCCAGATTTCTGTCCGGACTCAATGGATTGTTACTCCAGGGGGGCCGCCACGCGGATCGATCCCCCCCCCCGCCTACCTGCAAGCTCGCGCATATGACGGACTTCTTATGGCTGGCGCCTTGGTTTTCGCTCTACGGTGGCAGGCATCCTTGGTCAATCTTTCTTGGGAGCGATCTGGACCTTGCCGGCCAAGTATGTACGGACAAGTTTTTCAACGGCTCCAGCAATCGGCAGACCGTCCATCGCACACTTCGCTTTCAGTTTTCGATGAAGATGCTCTGGGAGCCGGATGTTCAACTGTTTCGGCTGGGTTCCGTGTTGGGCAGGTGTCTTCGTCATGGCTTCCGTCCCTTCTTTAGATACGCAATGGTCCGTTCACGGCTCACTGCGCCGGCTTCAATCATCCTGGACAGCTCCTTCATGGCGGGGTGATTTGCCAGCTTCCCGGCCTTGCGCTGGGTCTTCTTGTCATGCTTCGTCCGATGTATGACAGCCGGCTTGTTCTCCATGGCCTTCTTTTGTTCGAAACTTAGCGCTTTAAGCTCCTTAGAGAACCCCCATTGACGTACCAGTTTGTCGGCCGCAGCCTCGTTAGCCAGATGGTTGTCCTCCATCGCAATAGAATGGGCGAGTTCATGAGCCAGTAGTCCGACAAGTGCAGCGTACGGATAGGTCAGCGCTCCATGAAACACTACTATCGTATCGATTTTGACTTCATGGTCTCTCGTACAAGGTGGATACAAGCGATTGAATGGGACATTGAGCGCAGCGAAGCGCAGGTCCTCAACAACGAAGTAAACTTTGGCAGCTATCATAGAGTATGCTTCATCTGGAATGCGCGAAAGAACCTCCTTAAGTGCCCTTGTAAAACTCACATGGGCAGGACCAAGAGGCCAAATCCTATCGCCTTCGAGAAAGTCGTAAGCTATGTCTTCCTGCCGTGTCATGCCGCTTGTCTTTCAAGTATTTGCTTCACGCTCTGCGGGTGCCAGTGTGTCCGACCAGTCTTCGTCCGATAGCCACGTGCTTCCAGTTTCCGCGCAATTTGCCGGAGGGAATTGCCTGCCTTGTGAAGCATACGGATCAAGGCAATGGCCTTCTGTTCGCCTGCGTCCTTGATCAGGCGCCCATCTTCCAGCTGGTAGCCATAGGGAACATCACCGCCGGTTTTCTCGCCGCTCGCTCGTTTGTGGGCCAGGGCAAAGCGGGTCCGTTCGCTCACTTGGTCACGCTCAAACTCGGATAGGACCGCCAGCATACGAAAGACCATCTTGCCGGCGGCGGTCGTAGTGTCAATCTTCTCCGATAGGCTCACCAAGTCCGCTTCCCTCTTCGCCAGCAGTTCGGAAATGGCGATAGTGTCCTTTGTGGACCGGGCCAGCCGGGATAAGGAATAGACAATCAAGGCATCGCCCTTCCCAACAGCGTTTAAGGCTTCCTGAAGGCCAGGACGATTGTCTGCGCGCTTCCCGGATAGTCCGGCATCCCGATATATGGTCACACTCTCTGCACCGTTCAGGTCCGCCCAGGCCCGAAGTTTCGCTTCCTGCGCTTCCAGTGAAACACCGTCTTGCGCTTGTCCATCCGTGCTCACTCTCACGTATCCTATTGCGTTCATGGTAGCCCCCTTTCCTTTAGGTTTGATAGCAAGCTATCATGCTACACAACCGGCGTCAATCATTAATTATGGTGTTGATTTTTTTCATTTACATCCCCGGCCGGGCAGACTCCGGATCAACTGTTTCAGGGGGATCTCCTCCAATATACGTAACCACACGGAAAAGCCGCTCTGTTCCAAACTGCCAGCTACCCTCTCGACCACCATCAAACCATAGTTGCCGGTGCAGTGGAAATACTCCGTTCGTTCGCTGCTTTTGGACAATGAACATGGCATCGTTTCTTTGATCAATTTCCTGAAGCTCTGCTTCAAGCTCAACACGCTTATCAGAGGCCAATCTTGAATTTCTCAATTCCTGATAGATTCTATCTCTGTCATTCTGCTTATTCTCGTTTCTCCACATGCAGATGACGTTCCATGCGCCATTGGGCAGATCACTCGATCCAGATATATCCAACTCCCCTGGCCAGTTCTTTTCTTTAGGGTGCTTCGCATCAGGCTTTTTAGAATGCGCAACCAAGTGGACATGTACCTTATATTTCTTCGCAAAATCATTCAGGCGGTTCATTAACCCTTTCTGTGCATCCAAGTCTATATTGGATACATCCTGAAGCTTCATCAAGGAATCCATTACAAAATGATGGATGCCGTATTTTTTGGCGGCATACTCCCAGCACTCAATCACCTTGCGGGAGTCCGCGGAGCCTACGAAGTCATATACCCACAAATACTTGTCAAGCCAGTCCATAGCTTGATCAAATTCAGCGCGTGTGGCCGGCTTTCCCCGCCCGATACCCTGGCGGATAATATTTTGCAGTGTCATACTTGCAGGCATTTCCAAGCTTGCTACACAGGAGCGTCGTCCACGTGTCGCAAAATGGATAAGGCAGTGATCCAGGGCAATCGTTTTGCCGTGGCCGTTGTAACCGTGCCAGACGGTTACTTCACTTTCCCGGAACATGAAAGGAAAAGGAAGGGAATCCGGATCGGATGTTGTTGACCAGGGTAAATCATCTCCAGGTTCGACACCTGCCACCGGATAAAAGCGTTCCCAGACTTCCTCCCGGAAATGACTTGGTTTTTTGAGCTCCTCGGGATCAAGGTCGTGGGCGTGTTCAATCAGGCTGTCAATTCCAAGCCCCTTCACCATGCACTCGTTGCCGTCCTTGCATCCTGCAGGATAATCAACCACCATGACCCGTTCACGCCCTAGCCGGGGAATCAGGAGCCTTGCGGCCTGACGGCCGGCTTCGTCGCCATCCATGGCAAGGTAGATCGTCACAAAAGCCTCCAGCCAGTCATAATCGGCTTCTATCCATGCGTCATGGGAGCATTTGTCATTCGTGTCATGCGGCTGGGCGCCAATCGGAACCGATACTGCCGGATAACCACATTCGGCGAATGAAAGTGCATCAATTTCGCCTTCAGTTATTACGACAATACCAGTTTTGTCTGTAACTCCCTGTATCCCGAAAAGGTGAAGGGGTGCCCCATGTTTGTAAGCTGACGCGTCAGCGGTCTTCGGATGCAGGAACATGTATCCTTTGTCGTTAATGTCGCGAAACTTCATCCGAACAAGGTTGCCGGCCGGATCGAAGAACGGGAAAACGACACAATGCCTTTGCCCCTTCTGAATAAATGCCTCGCCAATCCTGTATTTCCGGATTGTTTCGGCCCCAATCTTCCGGATTTCTGTCAGCCAGCGCCAGACCGGAGATACTTCAACTACCGGCTTTAATTCGTCCTCCAGCCTTTTGGGGCCACTTTGCTGTAATCTGCCGACAAGACGTTTGCCTTCCATCCTTTGCCAGGGGTCATCTCGAACACCCAAGAATTCCTTGGCCTGGCGCAGTGCATCCCGGAACGATATTCCCTTCACCTGGCACCAAAGCTCAAGCAGATTATTCCCCTTTACGGAAGAATCGGCAAAATCATGGAATATCCCGCACTTCTCGCCGCTGATCCCGATTTTAAAGCTGTCTCCAGGTGTTCTATGTATATCCCCAATGACATAATTGTTCTTTTCCGCTTTGCCGCCCGGCAGCAGTAGTTCGCATACTTCCAGCGCCCGCTGGTTTAACATCTCCTTGATTTGTCTACCGTCCATATATATCAATGCTCCAGTAACCGACTACTTACATAACAAATGCCGACCGTAATTTCTCCTGCGAGTCTTCATTCCCTGCCGGCGCGGCGGGTGTTTTTGCGTAAAATTCCACATCCACGTGCTTTTGAATCTGCCGGCGCCAAAACAAGGCCGGGTTCCGGATCGGGTCCGTCATCAATTCCGCTTCTGCAACCGTCCGGCGGGCCAAAGCCACCCAGTCCAGGGGACGCGGCGTTGCCTTAAAATCCTGTCTGACCCTCAAATCCTGCGAATAAATCAGTGCACGCAATTTTGTGCTTCCTACAAGTATTTGATGCACCTGATCACCCCCTGAGAGTGATTCTTCATTATAGCCTTCTTGATCATTCTTTTCAGTGGTATCGGGGGGATGTGGATTTCCTGCGGTTTGCCTATGGTCAACTTCGTGGCTCTCATAATTTCCCGGGTCCTGGTACTTGCCGTAATTGCAAACTGTTACAATCAGACCGTGTGTGGTTCTCCGCGTGGTGATCATACTGGCCTTCTTAAGCCACTTCATCGCACTTTCGCATTTGGACTTCGAATACCGCTCTTTACGCCAGCCGACACACCAGGAAAGGTCGTTCTGAATCTCCGCGTAACTTGTGCTCGCTTCGCCTCGCTTAAGCCACGTGCCGTCCTTGAACAGGGCCTTTCGCAGGAAGTAGTCCCATATCTCCCTCACATGCGGCGGAGCGTGTGCCACGGCACTATCAGCAATGCATCGTGCCTTTATGACGTAGCCGCCTGGGATCCAATTTGACGAAATTGATCTCAACACATCACTCCATTCTATATCTATATTGCCTGAATTTTCCCGTCTTCAAACCCATTCGTGAAGCCGATTGTCTCGGTTGTGCAAGTTGTTCCATCGCTCAAAACCTTTTTAAGGTATTGCTACAAAAATCAAATCAGCCCTGTGAGCGCGCTGGTACGCTTCGAATAATTAATTGCGAGTCTAAATTCGGCCGCAAAAAAACGCCGCGCGCCCTCATTTTGGCCACTTGACCTGACCCCCTACGCAAAATAGATCTCGCGGATCTGCCCCAAAATGCAGAGCGCAGGCTTTTTCGACAGCGACCATAAAATCGAAAAGGATTTCTGGCGTCATATCGACCTTGTCCTTCAAATGATAATACCAGTCAACCAACTCGCCGGCGGATGAAATTTGTCGCAGATCAATCTCGTACAGACCGCCATTTGATCCACGGCGAAACTCGATGGCCCCGCCATCCTCGGATAATTTTATCCTGTTTGTATTTTCTTTCATGACCCTCTGCCTCCTATGTTTGGTTTGTTTGTCTCCCAGATCGCGTATTAAGTTTTTCCACACTCCCTCGCGCGACTAATCTCGCGTAGTTCCTGCCGCCAATTAACGCTCCTTCATTTCGCCCCCTTCCTGCCGGCCAACCATCGGACTAATTCGCGTTCGGTGATCCTTTGTCGCCCCCCAGAATAGGGTGTGAAAGCTCGTAGGGTGCCGGCGTTTAACGCCCTGTATAAAACCTGCCGAGAATAGCCAGCCCTCGTCGAGGCCACCGTGATGTTCAGTGCCCGGCCGGCGTTCTGGTCATTTGGATCGGGTATGGCACCGTCCCTAAGACCACGCGCCCAGCCCTGAAGGCCAGCTTGTTGCCGATCAGCACTGGCGGCATAGTGCCGCCTGAGCAGATCTTCGACGCTCAAGGACTCGTCCTTGTCCGTAGCGTGCGGCTGTGGTTCTTTTTTCTCGCTTTTCATAATTCCAACATAACATATCGTGGCGTGGTGTCAAAACATAACAAGTTGATATACAAATACTTAAGAGCACTCTTAAGAGTGCTCTTAAAGGGGAAATAAAAAGGCCGCACCCCGATGGTGCGGCCTCACAGCGAGAGATGAATCGAGCAATTCTTTAGGTCAAAAACACAGCTCTTATGTTTCCGGCAGGGGAAGCACTATGGTCAACGGTACGGAGAGGCTTGAAGGTGAACTCGTAAAAGTCTTTTCGATCTTTATCCCCAAAAAATGTGTTGTCTATCTCATTGGGATTATGCTCCCACTTCTTTATCTTCTCTGCCTTGTCGGGATTGTGCTTCTGGTAGATGGTACACATGATTTTGAAGACATTGAGGATGACGTACGTTCGCTTGTCCGACGTTTCCGTGCGAACCACGGTTTTAGAGGAGATGTTTTTCCATACCTCCGAGACAAACTCGCGAAAGTAGACTTGCCGTTTCTGGCCTATCTTGGCTTTGCAGTCGTATTGTTTGCCGGATAGATAGACGACACCTTCCCGAAGTTCAAACGTCGGAGGCGGTTCCGGCACCATGCTTGTCTGATATACCAGCGGCTTCGTCCGCTCCGGTGGTCTCTCCGCCTTCCCCCTCCGCTGCCCGGCCATGATCTTCTCATAAAGCGTTGCATCGCCCTCATTGTGCCTGTCTATCGTAATTTCCTCGATGGGATAGTACTGCACTCCGTGTTTCCCGGGGCATTCCGCAATGAAGCCGATCCGCCGCGCCAGTTCCGATTGCGCCGTCTTTGGCGTAACCGTGTGCGTCTTGGTGTATTCCCGCACCCAAATCGAAAATAACTTGGGCATGTCGCCAATGTACGTGAGCAGGACGGAGAGGCGGAGCTTGTCCTTGACCGCCTGCCGCGCTTTTTTCGACTTCAAGCCACTGCCGACCTGCTCGCCAATGAATTCAACCAGCGCCCGCATGTGGGCATCCGGGATGATTGTATTGAAGTAGTTACCCATGGGCTTGCACTCGGCCAGGATAAAATTGTAGATCGCCCGCAATTTTTCAGACGCCGCCAGCTTCTTCACAATAGCGGTCCCCATAGCGAACCGTTCATCCCGTGTGTAGTCATCCACGTCGGGCACCTTCACCGAGACAGGTTTTTTCATGTGCCGTCCGATAAACTCGTTGATCTCGTAAAGCGTGATTTCCTCAAAGCCCCGCTTACGATTCTCCGAATATTTCGCCTGCAACGTTTCGTGGGTGGCATCCATTTCTTTGAGTTCGGATTGCGCCTCCACTTCGGCTGCCGCCCTTATACTCGCGTGCTTCTTCTCATTGATTTTGAATAGCTCACGGCAAATGTACGTTCGGAACTTGCCCTCCCGCTCATCGGGAGGCATCTTGGCCAGGTATTTTTTAATACGGCGCATCTTCTCGGTCTTATGGGCCTTTCCAAACGTCTCCGGGCGCCATTGTGCCCATAGCTCGCACTGTTTTCGGATGAACTTTGCTTGCCACTTCGCAGCGAATTCCTTCTGCGCCTGCTTCCTGATCGCTTCCTGTTCATCATCCCATGCCTTGCGCTTTACATATCCTACCTTCTTTTGTGCCGCCGCCAGAATCTTTGCTTCGTCCAGCTCATTCGGCTCACCCTCGACATAACATTGCCCATGTGCCAGAAGAATCAGAAAACGGACTATCTCGTTCGCGCCCAACATCGCGGATTTGATTGTTTTCGGAATACCGAGGAAAGCCTCATTTGAGGGAATCTGCACCGGTTGGATGGCAATCGTCTCGTTTCGATCCTTGATGAAGCGCCAAGTGAGCGTATCTTTTTCCACGCTCCCCTCCGTCCGCGAAGTCCACACTTCAGATCGGTGCCCGTCGTGCTCAATCCGCTGAGGATAAATCTCCGGCGGTTCGTTGGCGCACGGATACGGATCGCGCTCCTTGCTTTGCACTGCATTACCCTTGTCGTTTCTACTCATCGTCGTTCTCATTCAATCCTCATCCGCCAGGGAGAATTTCGCCGCCTCAAGCGCCGGCCAGTTTCTCATCAGTTCCGCGTGATCGCTTGAAGCCCCATTCATGGCCGCAGGTCTTACAATGGAAGCTGGGATCATTATCTCCAACGCAACAACCTCCTAACTCAACCTCATCCCGTTTAGCCGCTTCGCACAAATCCGGGCCGGGATAGCCGTAAATGATTCGCACTCCGGCCTCTTGGCCACATTTCGGGCATTTATATTTCCTGGAATTCATATTTTTTAGGATTATCATCGAACGCAAATAGGCGTTTTAATCAAAAATGAACACCACCACAGACATGGACAGGTCAGTGTCCTTCCGTTTTAATTGTTGCCCGGTCGTCAAGGCTGAATTGCGTATTGTCGAAAGCTCAATTCCGTAAAACCATATTGCATACGCAAATGGCTAATACTAATTACAGGGCCGACCCCAATCTTCCCTAGTCATTGTCTTCCTGCCGACTGCGTTCACCTTCTGTTAACCTGTCGCGGATTCACGGTCAGGCGGAGTGCTTGGTTAGAATCTTTTCGTGTTCCTTCTTGCAGCACAGGATGAACCGAACAATGGTGGTAATGATCTCAAGGAACTCGTAGGAGTAGCAGTACTTTCGCAAAGGCTGAGAGTGGGCCTCTTTGAAGTCCTGCTTCTTTCTGGCGTTTGTGTGCGCGAGGTCACCGTAGATAAAGAACTCGAGAATAGCGCGCCTCGTCCGGCCTTTCTTGAACTGGCACATTGCAGGGCTATCAAGATACTGGTTGAGACGATTGTGGGCTTCGCGAAGCTCTTTTTTCTTCTGGTCGTCAAGATGCGAGCTTGCTTCGAGAAGTCGACAAACATTATGGAGAGAGATCGGCTCGTTGTTTTGGATGAACATGCGGAGTGTCAGAATGAACGCCTGTGTGGCATCGTTGTCGGGCGCAGCTAAATTCGGCTTTCCGTGGCTCGACAGGCGGAGCCGTAGTCCTTTTGTAGTGATGTGTTGCCAGAAACGAGAATGAACTAACCGATCAGCTTTCTCGTTGAACAGCTCGATTGTCTCAATCTCGTTCTTCATATCTTAAGATTCCAACGAATAATATTTATCTTTCCCGACTGGATTCTCCCAATCCACCACCACACGCACTTTGTGTTATTCATCTGTTCCGTCTTACTCTATAACGGCGGAACGGTCGCTCAAGACATTTCCTCGATGGTCGGTCCTTCTGCACCGAAGGCTGTAAACCGGTAAAATTTGCCGCGATTACCTAAGTGCCGGAACTTCTGGCGGGCCATTTGGAGTAGTTTCTCGTCACAAGTTGATATGATAAACTGGCGTTTCGTGACCTCCGATTCGAGGAGCCCGACTACCAAGTCGAGGAAAGCATAGGTATTAAGATCGTCAAAATGCGTCACAGGGTCGTCGAGAAACACCGGCGAAAACGACGACCAAGTCTGTGAGATACAAGCGGTCAGAAATAATCCGAGCAACAAAGTCTGTTGCTGCGATTGGCTGAAATAATCTGTAGGTCGCAATACCTCACCGTTGCGCTTGACCCGGACGCAGATCGTCGATTCGCGGCTTGTAATTTCAATATCATCAAACCCATAGACGGAGCGAAGCCGCCGTTGGACAACCGATGTCCGGGGACCATATTCGTGGATGAAGTTGGCGATGGCCTGATTCTGCTGCGAGGACACCAATCGCGAGACCTCGGCAAAATACTTTTGCCATGGTTGGTACCGGTCGCGTTTGGTAGCCGCCTGCGTGAGTGCCTTCTGACGGTTACGGACAATCTGCTGTAGAGTCGTTAGTGCCGCCGCCGTCGTAGCGGCGTCCATCGCCAGTTCCAGACTTGACGCGCCATCCCGGAGTGCTAGTAGCTGTGCCTGCAAGCGGGATTGTTCCGCAATCAAGGCGAGTATTGAATCTTCGCTGGAGTCTGTTGGCAGATTAAACTCCTCCAATTTAGCGGTAATTTGGGTAACGTTTTTCTGGAGATTTCCAAACTGTGTGCGTAAAACCGCAAGTTGCGCTTTGAGTAACGTAGCCTCATGACGGAACGCACCTATTTCGGTTTTTTTCTGATTGGCTTCCGCTTCTGTTTTCGCTGCCTCGGCCTTAAGTTCGGCAAGATGCTTCAAATTAAGCTGCGATAACTCGGCAATCTGGCTGGTCTCGATGTTAAGAGAGACTTGGGTCAGCCGTGGATCGGTGCGCAGGCAGTTTGTTTCTTTCTGCACGCGCTCGAAGGTCGTCTTCTTTTCGTCGGCTTCTGTTTTCTTGGCTACGACAGTATTCTTTGCGTTTGCGACCGCTACACGAGCAGTCTCAACAGCGGTTCTAGCCACTTGGGACTGCTTTTCGAGTTTGGCCACTTCCTTTTGGAGCCGGGTGACAATAACCTGAGCTTGCTCGGCCGGCGTAGGACCATCGGCCTCCACTGCAACAGCTAGTTTGGATGCAGCGGTCGCAAAGTGTTCAAGCTCTGTTTCAAGCCTGATCTGCTCGTTTTTTAAAGCAGTGAACTGACCGTCGGCCGTCTCTTGATTCTGTTTGTTCACCGCAACCCGCTCGGCCAACTGCTTAGCCCGCTCCCGGACACCCGTAAGGTCCGCCCGTGCGCCGCTAGCCGCATCGGCTGCCACATGCTCTTGGATACGTTGCAGCAACTTGTCTTTTGATCCGTGGTCTTCTCCGCACAACGGACAGGTGCCGGTGCAAATGTGCCCTTGCAGTTGGGAAACAAGAGCCAGCATTTTGGACTGATTCTTATCGGTCTCAGAGATTTGCCGGACCAACCGCTGCTCCTCGGCAGTCACAGTCGCGAGCTGTGGAGTGAGTTTGCGCTCCTCGGCACGCAACGACTCCAAGGCTTTGAGTTGCGTTTGTTCGGACTGGAGGACAGTGGCCAGCCGAGTTCGGTTGGCCTGCCAGGTTGGAACCGCTTGACGCAGGGTCTGCGCTGTTGCCCATGCGTCCCGCGCGGCCTTGAGTTTTTCTTCGACTTGCGAGGCGGCAGCGTCCCTTGCGCGTAGTTCTCCGATCACTTTGTCTTCTGCCATGCGCAATTTGGCCAGTATGTCGGTAGCGTGATCCAATTCTTCGGTCAGTTGGCGCTGCTGCGCAACCAACCGTGTAAATCTGGGTTGGGTGTTCCGAACCCATTCGAGTAAATTCGCTTGGGTCTGTGCTCTAGCCATATTGGCTGTTATTTCGACCAGTCGCTTCTCTGCACGTTGGATTGCCAACTCGGCTGCAATCCGCTTTTCTTCCACGGCTTTGAACTCCTTCTCCTTTTGGAGAAGTTGATGCTGCACGGCCGCCAGCTCTGTTCGCATCCGTGGCACCCCGGACACCTCTTTGGCTAAGACGGTCAACCGCTCGCTGGCCGTCTTACTCTGAGAGTGCCGCGATTCCAGTACAGCCCGCCAACCACGCACCATCGTTGTATCGGTTTTTGCGGGTGTGACCTTAATTCCGACCGTTACGAGTTTGGCCCGGAGTGCATCGATCTCCGTATCGAGTGCTTCGATGTTGGCATGCGCCTTCGCCGGCTGGCCCAATCTTTCGAGCTCCTTATTGTCCGCAGCAATCTGTTCGGTCAGGATTCTGATCTCCTCAGTGGTATTGGCGATGGCGATTTGCAGCACTTCATGAACCTTGGCAGCCTTTTTGACCGCGTTGGCGTAGTCTTCGAACGCGAGCATCCTCGATACAATATCTGCCTTTAACTCACAATCGTCCTGAAAATTCTTAGTGAGTTCCTGCTGCTCTTGGCTGAACAGGTGCGACGCACGGAAAAGACTTACGAAATTCTCCACCCGGTCGGTTGCGGGCATGTTGCCACAGGTCAATTCGGACAGGATAGCTTTACGGTCTGTCGGCCGGCCATCGAGAAGAGCATGAGTTCGGTCACGGATCGAGCGGATGATTTGGCGAACTGCGCCTTTGCTCCGGAATGTGAGGGAGACCTTGCTTTCTTCGGAACCAGCGTCGAGATGCCTGGCGGTCTTTGCAAAGTCAGTTTTGCGTGACTCAAGGCAACCGATTCCGCCGGTTATGGCAAAATCGACGGCATCGAAAAACGAGGTCTTACCAAATCCGTTTGGGCCATATAGGACGGTGACATCGGTTCCAAGCGTGAAAGACTGAGGATTGCGGTAGGCTCGAAAGTTCTGAATCTCCAGTGTTTCGAGGCTGATAGGCTCGGGAGGCTGTTCAGACTGGACAACTGGCGCAATGGTCGTGGGAGTTAGTGGCCGTGGCTTACCGAATTCTTCCATTATGCAATCTTCCACAATTCCCTCAGCGCTGCGCTCATGCTGGACCACAATGGCCTTTGCGAGGGGGACCGGCACACCACATTGCTGGAGAAACGTTTGAGCGGAAGCTGGTCGAATAGACTGGCCGGACAGCGGTGCAAGCGGCAGAAATGGAAGCCGCCCCAACGACATACCCAGCGGAGTGGTTAGCGGGACAACGAATTTCCTGCAGAAATAGACATCGGTCTCAATGATGGAGCAGAGATGGTCGAGTTGCGGGAAGCCGGGCATGACACAAAACACAAACGCGAGATCAAAGGCGTCCCACTGGCCCTGCTGAGCGGCGTAGTAGGTCTTGAAACTTCCATACAGCACATCGTAGCTCTTGTGTATGTCGCCATTCATAAAAGCAAACGCAGCGATGACATGCTTGGTCTGCATAAGCAGAAGTGGCTGATACTCCGAGTTGACCACGGCATCAGTCAGCCGGGCATTGGGCAAAACTCTCCCGAGAAAGGCGCGCACATCGGCGCTGGAATTGGGACTAAGCGACAAGTTCGGCATTGATCATTCCTTGCAAGCTTGAGGGCGTTGGTGAGTTCCGGAAAATGTTTAGAAGCCTCTCGTAACCTAAGTGCAGTGTACCAGCCTGTGGATCGGTAATTCTGCGCTCCTGTCCAAGATGGGCCGTCTCGATCTCTAAAATACTTCCATACTTTTTCCGCCATGGTATATTATCGCGATCCCGCGAGACGAGAAGAACCTGCCGCCGTGGCAGGAGAGAAAATGTCTTAGCGTGGTCAATACACTCCTCGTGAGTGTTTCCACGGATGACTAGGAGATCAACCATCTGGCCGTTCATAACCGCCGTGGCGTGGGCGGGATCGGCACCGACTGTGGGATTTGGAAATCCGAGCCCAATGATGTCGAGGGTGTGGACAAGGTGTTCGACGGCTTTGGCTTCTGCGTTTTCCCATTCGTCTGCGTGTTTGTACTTCAATTCACCGGCAGCTAACTTTACTTTCGATTCGGTGGCAGCGAGTTTCACTGTGTGCTCTGCAGATTTGGCCGGAATCTTCCTTAACGCTGTAATGGTTGTGTGGTGAACGGCATCGACTTGATGCGCGAGCTGAGCAATAGGATACTGGAGGCTCAAACTGGGAAGAGTATCCAACTCATCGTTCAACCATTTCACGCAAGCGGGAACAGCGGTGCCGGGCACACGTGGATCGACGATACCGTTGAGCGGAAACACGGAGGCGTTGGCTAGGGCGATAGTCTTACCCGCTGCGCCATCGTTTAGTGAGTTTGGATTGATTTGGGAAAAGGAATGAATGCATGCCCCACACTCACGAAAGAACACGTCACGATAAGCGGATAGCAACGAACTCGAACGAAATCGCACGCCACCGTTAGAAAAAGTAGAATGACAGGTGGGATCGTGGAAAAGTGTTTGGCGAGAAAAGATTAGGCTTGTGCAACCGTAGAACTCGACACGACCAGGGCTGGCCTTGCCAGCGCTGTTGGCAAAAACCACGCATGCACGCTCGCGACGCACAGTAGGATACTCTGTCTGGTCAAAGAATCCAGATACCTCGGTCAGAAAACTATTATCCGATGGTTTACGGTTGCACTGAATTACAAAAACCCAAGAAAGAGATACTTCATCCGCCTGCGCTTGCGCCGCCTGCTGTTTCAGACCGTTGACCACCCATCGCCAAGGCTTTTGATTGCCAACCCTCGCGATCCAATCAAAACAAACGAGTGTGGAAAAACGATAGTTGGCGCCATTCTCCAACCGCCCCTTAAAGGTGAAAACCGATCTGCCTTGAAACATTTCTTGATAGGTTACGTTCTGTTCGGGCCAAGCGGGAGACAATTTGGGTTGAAGCCAGCGTTCAACGGTGCCATTGGCAGCTTTAATCCAAGTTATGCAGCAGTTAACCCACTCGTTAGGCGCGATTCGAGCCAAGCTGTTTTGCTCGGTGTCGAGATGGGTGTTGTGAGCACCCGCGAGCATCGTAAAATCCGCACTGGATAGTCCATCGGTGCCGCCTATCACGATGGTGCCCGTTGGCCAGTTGGTAGCAGTGAGGGCAGTATCGATCAGTGATACGCCGTCGAGTCCGGGGATGCTGTATTCAGGAAAGATAGTAAAATGTGTTTTTGTGGCACCGTGCGGCGCAGCACGAGCCACGGCCAGTGTTTCGGACAGAACCGCGAGTTGTCCGGCCTTTGCTATCGGCATACATTGATAGGGCTCGTTGTTAGTCAATCTCAGATAAGGCTGTGCAATGACCATTCCGACTCGATCAGCGGGCAGGCTGATACCACGCATAGATAGATCGATCGTTTCAATCTTAATCATAAGGTCACATCTTCACCTGTCACTAACAGCTGATACATTTTTAACCAATTTATCCAATCGGCAAAGGCAATTACGTTTCTGCCGCTAGAATAGTTTATCCCGAAGGATAATCCTGTCAAATCTTATTGTGAAAGAAAGCGCAACGATATTATCCAAATTCCTTTCCTAAGTAAAATGCCGGATACCAAGCAGCAGCATTATTAGGCACTACAAATCTGGCGAACCAGTCTCATAACAATCAAAGAGAGATGGACGCACGCAGAAGCTCGTCTCGTACGACTCTCCATAAACAGATCGATATGTGACTTGCACCATAATGCGTTGTAGGGCTTGTCGAATCTGCCGAGAGCCTAGCGACTCATTCCCAGAATCATACTTAAGCATTTGAAGTTTTTGTCCGGCGGCAATGAACTCACCCGGATTAAGAGATGTGCCACACGTTCTGCCTTTCAGTCCGATGATATTTAGCGTCGGAATCCATGATGCGGGTTCAAAGTGCTCTTGAGGTTTACTATCGAGGAGTACACGGAACTGACGAACCTCTGCAGGACCAACACCATTGTTCTGGATTTCCAGAAAGAACCGAGGATCTTGATCGGATAGCTTATGTAGAAAAGTAAGGTGGGGTCGAAGGCTGAGGCGATTGTGCTTTCTCATCAGGTAGCCTTGCCAGACAGCGACAAACAGCGCGACCAAGGCGATAATAATTGATGCCCAAACAGTGATTATTTCTGGTGTCATGATTCGTGATTTACCAATTCGTTGTCATGCGATGACGCTCGGCGTGTTAATATTACCGTGTTTTTCCATCTATCTCCGCAATTTGTCGAGTTTCACCCAATCCCCGGGGGCGCGTTCGTATTCCCAGAAGGTCCAGCCGTTGCAAGAGCGGCGTTTGACGGCGGCGGCACCGGCTACAGATGGAGAAGTATAGATTTTGCCGGCAAAGCGGATGGTGCCATTACGGCGCACCCGGGCTGTGAGTTTCTTTCCCTTGAAGAATGCCCTGAGTTTCATAGGGCCGGAGATATATTCCATTAGCACTGTTTTATGTCCGCTTTTCTCTAATTCATTCAGTCTCTGCCTCGGTGACCGATACTCTATAAACAACTCATCAATCTGCGCCAGGGCATTTCGTTTGCTATCGCGCCGGAACCGGCGATGTAGGTCTTCCGACCGGGCGAATTTGCCTTTCTGCTTGTTACCTGCAGGCTTTACCGTGCGCAGGATTAAAGCTTCAAGCTCTCGCAGATGATGATCGCCGATGGTTAGATACACCGAAAACCGGTCCCATGAATGCCCGTGCCGGTCCTTGAGATGGTGCTTCAGCCGATTGCGTAAATTTGTGGCAAGGCCAACGTAGTACAACTTGCCGCGCCGGTACAAAACATACACGCCCTGACGACCGCGAACGTATTGATAGATGATCTCCGGATTCCTCTCCAATGCCTCGCGGGAAATATTTTCCAGGTGCTGGCAGACAAGTTGTGCTCGTTTTTTCACATTATCCCTCCATCACGTCTATCGTTCGATCAGAATGTAATGCCGTTTTCTAAGAAACTGAAATGGTTGTTCCTGTTGAAAATCAGATGATCAAGGACGGTGATTCCCATGAGTTCCCCGGCTTCCCTGAGTCTGCGTGTTGTTGCTATGTCGGCCTCTGAGGGCTGTAGTGTTCCCGTCGGGTGATTATGCGCAAGAATCACGGCACAAGCCCGGTCCGTGAGCGGATCAGCAAAAACCTCCCTGGGATGTGCTGGACTTCTGTCAATGAGGCCAATGGAAACGACACGGACATTCATGACTTCATTAGCGCCGTTTATAGAAGCGCAAAGAAAGTGTTCCTGCTTTCGGTCAGCATAATGCCGCAAAAGCGGCAAAACATCGGCAGATGATTCTATTTTCAGACCCTCCGGCTTGATGCGACGACGAGCAAACTCTATGGCGGCCAGAAGAAGCGATGCCTTTGCCTGACCAATACCTTGTAGCTGAGTCAGGTCGTCCCCTTTGACGTTAAGCCCCTTCTCATCCATCACTCGTGCCAGTTTTGCAGCCAAAGCCATTACATCGGTTCCGGCAGTGCCTTTACCGAGCAAGATAGCGAGTAGCTCTTGATCCGTGAGCGCGCTGGCGCCCTTTGCCATGAGTTTCTCGCGCGGCCGGTCCTGTTTCGGTATCTGTGCGATAGTCTTTCCCATAGTATCTTCAGGCTGCGGACACCTTCTCCAAATTGTATTGAATAACCGTCAAAGCCATGATGTCGAAAATAGCACCGGGATCAGTGTATTTTACGTCTGCAAGTTCATCGTAGCGGCCACGCTCCGCATAGGCCGCTTGGATTTGACCGTTCACCTGTCCGTGGAAAGGCCCCTCCAGGTAGACGCGATCTTCCTTGTGCGTCTGTACGGTTGACTGAATCACGGGATCTTTGGTCTTTTCTTCTGTCACTTCCTTGATGTAAAGCGCTTCCTCATCAGTGATTTTGTGTTTCTCCCGTATGTCATCAATCATATCCTGCAAGGAAACCTTTATTGTTGGCGGACCGTTGCCTTTGGCATGTTTGCCGGGCTTAAGTTTAACTGCTCCGGGGGCGCGTACTTCACCTTGATACTGTACAGCCGCCTTCACGACTTCTGTCTTTCGGATCAGTTTCATCAACTCAGAAACAGTGCCTTGTTTGATGAGTTGAGGCCCGACGTACTCCGCAAATATCGCCAGTTCACGATATTCCTCCGGATAGGAAAAGAAACACGTTAGAAAGTGGAAACTCTTCACAAAACGCGCCAGCAGGTAAACAAAGGCTTTTCTGGCTTCAACGTCGGTAATCCTGGCATGAAACCGGGATCTAAGGCCGTTTACAGTGAATTGCACCTGGGCATCATTTTCCCTTTGGAGGAGTTTTACAAAGTTGCGCGCATCATCCTGCGTAAAAACCCCTTCGGAAAGAATCTCGTCGCGCAGTTTCACACACTGCTCCTGGCTCGGTTCCTCCGGCTCAAACGGCGTCCCTTTGCGATATTTGACAAAAGCCTTCAGAATCGCCTGCGCATTGTTTGTGAAGTCCACCACTACAACGTCTTCCTTGCCTTCGGTCTTGCGGTTCAGGCGTGAAACGGTCTGCACGGCATTTCGGTCAAACACGGGCTTATCGAGGAACATCCCGGCCAAGAGCGGCTGATCGAATCCCGTTTGAAACTTGTTTGCGACTATCATCAGGCGATAGTCGTCGCCCTCGAAACGGTCTTCGATCTGCTCGCCCTCTTTCAACTCATTCACTGCATACTCGCTGACGGCCACATTAGTCTGCGGATGAACGAAATCCGAGAAAGCATACAACGCCTTGTAGTTCGCGCCACGTTCTTTGAGCTTTTCCTTGATAATTTGGAAATACCGAAGACCTGCCACGCGCGAACTCGTAACAATCATTGCCTTGGCTCGTCCGCCGATGAGTTTCTTTATGTCTTCCTCGAATATCCGAAGCATAACTTCTGCTTTATACTGGATGAGCCCGTCATCCTGAAACGCCACATTCTTCAACGCCTTGGCCACCACGCCTTTTGGGTATAGCTTCTCTTGGTCCGGCTTAGGAACCACACGGCAATGCAAGTGATAGAGTGTCTTATATGAAATGATACTTGCTGCAACGTCCACAATATATCCCTCGGAGATAGCTTCTGCCTCAGTATAGGTGTCGAAAGCTTGTCCGAACAGCGTAACCGTTGCCGGCGCCGGGGTTGCCGTAAATGCCACAAAGAGCTGGTTACGATCATGTTCCCGGATGATCCGGGCAATCTCCTCTTCTTCATCTCCCGGCTCTTCCTCGGTATCGGCATCAGCATTGTCCGTGACCGCTTGCTCGCGGAATGGCTTCCGAATAGCCGCGCCCATCTTGCCTTCCTGCGACCGATGCGCCTCGTCTATCAAGAATGCCACGCGCAACTTTCTCAAGTCCTCGTTCTTCTCAATCTCCTCAAGCACGTACTCAAACTTCTGTTGTGTGGTGACAATGATCGGCTTTCGCCCTGTCATAAATCGCGGGAGATCGTCTGCCTTTCGAGCAAGCCCGACTATGTCCTTGAGATGGGTGAAGTTCTCCACATCGTCCTTGATGTTCTTGTCCAACGCCTTCCGGTCAGTCAGTATGAATACCATGTCCACCAGTTTGTCGCTGGTACCGGGTTTGAAAAGGCTGTGGAGGCGGTCGGCCAGCCAGCAGATGGAGAGTGTCTTCCCACTGCCGGCGGAATGGTTAATGAGGTACTTCCTGCCGATCTCACCGGTCGAGGTGAAATACGCCAGCGCATCATCCGTTACCCGGCGTACCATACGGCTTTGGTGGTAACGAGGAAACAGCGTGAATGCCGGGCATTCCGGCTTGTCTTCTTCTGCCTCGCGCCTGGGAACATGCACAAGAAAGAACGAGAGCGCTTCAAGCAACTGGTCTTGCGACAGAACCTCGCGATACAGGAATTCTACCGGATATTCGCCAGAGCTCTGCGGCGTGTTGGTGAGCCCCATGTTATGCCAGCGGAAGTTCTCCACTCGACGCGGCCCGGTGGCGGCCATTACATCACTCGTGTCTGCCGCGAGATAGAGGAACGGATACTGGAATATCTTCTTTCCGGGGTCACGGGTTGCGAACTGCAACACGGCATCGTGCACGTTCTGGTTCTTCTCGTGTTTCAACTCCAATGCCACGATTGGCAGGCCGTTGAGGAAGAATACAAAATCAATTTCCTCGTTCGTTTCGCCAAAGTAAAAATGCGGACGAAACGTGATCCGGTTTTCAGCGTATTTATTGACCGCAGCGCTTTCGGTGGAGCGTGGTTTTGGATAAAAGAGGCGGAATTCCAGACCGCGTACCGGCAAGCCCTGACGTAAGATCATCCAAAGCGGTGTATGCTCCAGTTCCTTGTGCAGGGCGCGGAAGATTTCATCCCGCGCATCAGTGCCGTAGTCATCTTTCAGTTTCTTGAGGATATCGGCCTGAGTGGCATTGAGAAACGCCCAGAGGTGATTTTCGGCGATAAAGCGTTCGGTGTCGGTAATGTCGGTTTGTTCTAATACGCCATATTTGTGCACGCGGACGAGGTAATCCGCGATATGCTCTTGAAAGGTTAATTCGGGTTGTTTCTTACGCGCCATTGATCCGCCTCTCCATAATCTTCAACTGCGTCATAATTTTTTCAAACTTTGGCGGAGTTGCCATGAACATGTCCGCCATGCCACGGTAATCGCGCTCGATTTGAGCTTGCCGTTCAGAAGATGGCAACAGACGAAAGCCGCCGGGAATGGCGGTTTCGTAATGCGCCCAACCGGAGCGGAAATAGGTTTGTTTATGTGCGCGTACCCGATCCAGTAATTTTGTGTCGGCCAATGCCCGTTCTCCAACTGTGGTCAGACTCAGGCAATACAGATCATAATAATGCCGCGAAATGCCGATTGGTAAATGTTTTTCTGCTGGCCGATGACACTCGGCGTGCAAAATTGTGGCCTTCTCCCAGAATGTCCTCTCCGCTTCCAATGCCACAACCGGGCAGGACGGTTCGCGAAAAAGTGCGGGGAACACCTCGGCCGTTAGTGATTTGATCAAATGTGCACCGGTTGGCCGCTGATCGTAAAGCGATCCGAATTCCAGTTTCACCTGCGGACGCAACGAACCGGTCTGCTCCTCACGCGGATAGGCAAACAATAGCACTGGCGAATGAGTGGCTTCATCTACCTCAAAAGTCAGCGCTGACTCTGTATGACCAGTGAGATTTATGGCAACATGGCGTTTCAAGGCCGGCAGAAACCGGTCGCGAACTGCCGCGATGCAAGCGTCTTCAAGCGCTCTGGCGCGCTTCTCAAATTGCGAACGGCTGGCAGAGGCTTCCAGGCGCAAATCATCACCAAATCCAAGCCAATCCGGGGCCACCGAAAGATCAATGTCCTCGGAAAACCGCTGGATGATGCCAAACACCTTAGATAATGATGTGCCGCCTTTGAACACCAAGTGTCCGCCGAGTTCCGGGTCGGCAAAGATCAACCTCAACAGCCAGCAGACCCAGAAATCCTTTTCAACGATGTGGGTATCGACATCAATTCGATCACCCGCTTCCTCAAATGAGGCAAAACGTTCCTGCTTGGGTTTTCTGGCAAAGTCAAGCATTAGACCGCGTCTCCTCGCTGATTTTTAGCAAATGTTTGTGCATCCAGGCCGGCGCATGGACGCGATCTTTGTATAGACATCTTTTCTCTTGCGGGCTGAGTTTTTTACGGAGAATTGCGATATGTTCATCCGTCAACCGATCCTGCCCTATAAATCTGAAAGCCTGGATAACCGTTCCACTGATACGACCGGCGGTTACCATGTTCCGCGGGGTGGTGTGCTTTAATCTGATTTCCCGTCCGCCGATTTTCACACGGCGCGAAAAACCATCTGTCAAATACACAATCTTGGCCGGCACTTGTTCGGACAACCCCAGAAGGTTTGTGGCATAAGCGCCGGAAGGTTGAATGCGGACGGCATCCTTCGCAGACAACGCCCGGGCCACGTCATCAGGGCTTGGCGAAAGCAGTCCCAACTGCGCATGATGGCGAGGATAATCATACAAACCGGTGGCAAGGCGTCGAATTGTATGTTTCCTTACAAGTCGGAAAAGGGTAATCCGTATGGATTCAGCGCTTCCCAGGTCCCAAAAACTCTTTGGGGTAAAGCACCAGCCCCTCCCTTTGCCATATATACGGCTAATAATCTTATATTCAATGGATTGCATATTTTCAACAATGCTTTTTTGTAACGAAATATGACCTGTTTTCATTACAAATGCAAGCTTAAAATCAGCCGCCAGCCCGTCGAATGTCCGCATCCGTGATCCGCCGCTGACCGGTGACGCATTCGTGAATCAAAGATTTGCGGTAGGCAATAAGTGTGGCAATTTGGGTTTCGATACCAGCGGCAATCTGTTTCACCTCTGCGAGCTTCACGTCAAGGTAGGCACAAATAGCTTCTTGTTCGGCACAGGGTGGCTGGAGCGTCGGCAGGTAGCCAGTCTTCATTTGATCAAAAATCGGGAGAGTCGTGGCCGACGCGATGCCGGGTATAACATCCTCGTAAATTTTGAATTGGTAGGCGAGGTAGCGGCCAATCATCCGATGGGTTGACACGATGCCGATGATCTGCTGGTTACAAGCTGCTTCCTGTCGAATGAGCCCCACCTTGCCAATCGTTGCACCGATACCTACGAGGAAAACGGTCTCGGCGGGGAACATTCGCAGCACGCCTTCGCGGCGGGCGAGTTCATTAATGAGCTTGCGCGCCTCGCGCAGTTCAATATCGCCGTCGTAACTACCGGGCGCGAACCAAGGAATCGTTCCGTCGAAATAATATTCCGGCGTGTCAGTCGGCGGCGTGCATCCGGTCTGAATGCGAGTCGCGAATCGTTTGAGGTGTTCGCAACGCCAGTGCTTCGGAATTTGTCCGAACCACTGAACCCCGGAATCGCGTAGTTCCGCTTCGCTGTTCAATCCCTTTGTGACTGCCTGCGCGATGATTGTTTTGCGAAGGGAATTTAGGGTTTTGATCTGCCGCCGTTTGGCGACCACCGCTGCGTCAATCGCCGCGCAACTCGCATCCAGATACGCCGCAATATGCTGTTGCTCCGGTGGCGGTGGGATCGCTACATGCGTGTTGAGGTAGTCGGACACTCGGAGATTCTGGATTCCGGTGGTCTGTTGAATGTGTGCAGTGTTAATGCCTGACGAATACGCGGCATCGAGCAAGTAGGCGACGAACCCCGGATTGATCGTCGGACCGCAGTCGGTCTTCGCCATGAAGTTGGAGCAGATGACATCGAATGTAAGATTTCGTCCGAGGACGGCACGGCCGACGGGCTTCTGCTCTCCACCGCCCGACTTCTCCAGTAGCAGGGTGCGTTTACCGATTAGCCGACCGGGCAATTTGGTTTCCTTCACTCGGCGAATCGTCAGGTCTTCAGTTGCAACATCCAATCCTCGGATATCTGCGACTCGAATCACTGGAATCTCTACGCCCTCGTCGTGAGCTTCCGGGTCATCACCCCATTCCCCACCTACAATTCCGTCGAGCCGATCGCGAATTCTGTCAACGTGCCAAGTTGCCGGAGATTCGCCGAAGATGCTCTTCTGAGTCGTAATTGAGGTTGAGATGCTCATGAGTTCGCAAGCCCTTCCAGCATCTTCTCCGCCTCCTTCTCCAGTTTCCAGAACTCGGCCAGCAACTCCTTGGCTGGCGTTGGCGGCTGATAGCGGTAGAAGTATTTGTTCGGAAGGATTTCATAGCCAAGTTGCGGACTGTCCTCCCAGCGGATGATCGGCTTGGCGATCTCCCGTTTCAGGAAGGTTTCAATGTCATCGCCATGCGGGATGTATTCGTCGTCTTGTACATAGTGGCGGTGAGTCCATTCAACGGATAGAACCTCCGGCCTGTTTTCCATAAGCGCCTTGAACTTCTTGGAGGCATTATCTTTTGGTGTGAGAACAAGAGTCTCGGCCGTCTCGCCGCGCTCAGTTTTCAACCGCACCCGGAAAGTCAGGTCGCTTTCGTAGAATTCCTGCTCCTTCTTCAAGTTCGCGGCGGTGAAGGGCTTGTCGTAGGGCTCGGTGACGATGGCCGGCTTGTCGTTTTCGTCGAACTGCCAGAAGACGACGCTGACCTTGTGATAGGCAAAGTCCTCTTTCCGAAATATCTTCATGTATTCATCAGTATAATCTTTCTTCCAACCTTCCCGGTAGTGCTTTTCAATCCAGGCGCGATGAACATCGGTAATCCGATTGCGTTTATTGCCGAAAGATTTCGGCTCTTTTTCATATTGTTTTCGGGCATCTATCAACATCACTCGCCCTTTATGACCGGCAGGCTTGTCATTCCGCAGTAGCCAGACATAGGTGAAAATGCCGGTGTTGTAGAAAAGCTGGTCGGGAAGCATGACGATAGCGTCGAGCCAGTCGTTCTCCAGAATCCAACGTCGTATTTCGCTCTCTCCAGAACCGCAATCACCGTTGGATAAAGGCGATCCGTTAAAAATAATGGCTATATGGCTTCCGCCTTTCTCTGACGGCTGCATCTTGGCCAGCATGGTTTGTAGGAAAAGCAGTGCACCGTCGTTCACGCGGGGCATTCCCGCCCGATAACGTGTCTGCTCAAGTTTTCGTGCCACGTTCTCATAGCCGTCCTTGCCACCCCAAGTCACGCCAAAGGGAGGATTTGATAGTATAAAATCAAAACGGAACTTCGATTCGGGGAGTTGGTCGCCGGGCTCCTTGCTGTGCGGATCATGCGGAATGAGCGAATTTCCAAGATACACCTTGGCCTGTTTATCATTCTTGATGAGTAGATCCGCCTGACAAATAGCGTAGTTGGTAGGTGACAATTCCTGGCCATGGACGGTGACGTATTTATCAACTCTGGCCCTTTCCGTGTCGTTTACGGCCCGGTCAAGCAGGTGTTCTTTAGCCACCGAAAGCATGCCGCCAGTCCCGCAGGCGGGATCGTAGATGGAAAGATGTTTATCCGGGATGGGAATATCCAGTAATTCAACCATCAACCGGATAACCTCGCGCGGGGTAAAATGTTCTCCGGCTTCTTCGCCGCTTTGCTCTGAAAACCGTCTGAGCAATTCCTCGTAAATATAGCCCATTTCCAGATTCGAGATCTGGTCGGGACCGACTTCCAACTCTTTGTATTGATTTAGAATCGGGGCAAGGCGGTTATTCTTCACCATCAAACCAATGGTTGCCCGGTAGTTGAAGTGCTCAATGATGTCGTCAACATTCTTGGAAAATCCATTGATGTAGGCACGGAAATTTTCCTCAAGAAGTGCATGATCTTCCTCGTAAACCTTACGAAGAGTCCAAGCGGTCTTATTGGAAAACGGGGCAGTACCAGTCTCTAGTCCTTTCACGAGCTTGGCGAGTTGCTTCTCCGGCGTGTTGGGCCTCTTGGCCAGCACCTCGGCGCGTTTTGCCTCTCTCCAAGTGACAAGGACACACTCCAACCTGCGAATTACAATAATTGGCAGGATAACATTCTGATACTCGTAAGGCTTAAACTTGCCGCGCAATCGTTCGGCGGATTTCCAAATCTCATTCGCCAAATTATCCAGTCTGCTTTTGTTCAATACCGTTGCCATGTCATCAATCCTTGCTTATCTGCCTATCCGGTTCCGCCCACAACGTTGCGACTTGAATAGTTTCCAAGGCGGTCAAAAACTGTTAAGGCCATACGTAGGGATTCCCCGTTCGCACATTCACAGTGGTTTTGAATGTAGCAGGGCATGTCCGGAAAATCCAGTTAAAAGAGGAGGCATGATCGGACGTGACTGGCTTTATCGATGGGATGGACCGGAATTAGCGCAGGAAGTGGCAATCATGACGGCGTAAATGATACTGCTAGGCTGTGGCTTCCACGGTTGCGCTAGGATCGCTCATGTTGACGATACCAACCGGGTGGCTGTGACTGGTTGCGCTTGGCGGATTGTTTTTTATTATGCACTTTTTGGGTTTAGAAAGTACACAGTCCCCGGAATCAGTTGAATTATTTTAACCTTGTCGGCGGGTCGGTTGTAATCTTTACGATCGCAAAACTCCGGCAGTCTTCACGTTTTGTAATTGCGAGGGTGCAAAATGCCGTCAGTTTTTTTTCTTGTAAAAAAATGAAAATTGGGTGTATAAGATAAAAAACAATAAGAGGGCTATACTTCGGAATTATTCCCGTCTGAACGTAACCGGAGGTTACCCTTGAATTGTCTGAAACCATACTAATGAAAAATGGATGGGAGCTGGTGTTTTTGTGGATGCGAATCGGCCGGGCATGGTGGCTGCCGGCGCTTTTCTTGTTGGCAACCACAGCGACGATCAAGGCCTATGACTTCACCTACACGACAAATGCCGATAACACGATCAACATCACCAGCTACACCGGTTCCGGCGGTGCGGTTGTCATCCCGTCCACCATAGAGGAGAAGACCGTCGCCAGCATCGGGATCAATGCGTTCAATTCCTGCACCAGCCTGATCGGCGTCACGATCCCGGACAGCGTCACCAGCATCGGGGCCTCGGCGTTCTATTCATGCACCGGCCTGACCAGCGTCACGATCGGCAACGGTGCCACCAACGTCGGGGACTCGGCGTTCTATTCATGCAGCAGCCTGACCAGCATCACGATCCCTGCCAGCGTCACCAGCATCGGGGCCAATGCGTTCTCTTCCTGCAGCAGCCTGACCAGCATCACGATCCCTGCCAGCGTCACTAGCATCGGGGCCTTGGCGTTCTATTCATGCACCAGCCTGACGGCAATCACGGTGGATCCGCTCAACTCCTTCTATAGCAGTGTGGATGGGGTCTTATTCAACAAGAGCCAGACCACACTCATTCAATGCCCGGGCGGCAAAGCCGGAAGCTACACGATCCCGGACAGTGTCACCAGCATCTGGGACTATGCGTTCCATACCTGCACCAGCCTGACCAGCGTTACGATCCCGGACAGCGTCACCAGCATCAATACCTATGCGTTCGAATTCTGTAGCAGCCTGACCGGCGTCACGATCGGCAACGGTGTCACCAGCATCGGGGCCTATGCGTTCCGTTTCTGCGCCAGCCTGATCAATGTCACGATTCCGGACAGCGTCACCAGCATCAATACCTATGCGTTCGAATCCTGCACCGGCCTGACCAGCGTCACGATCGGCAACGGTGTCACCAGCATCGGGAACTCGGCGTTCCGTTCCTGCACCAGCCTGGCCAGCGTCACGATCGGCAGCGGTGTCACCAGCATCGGGGCCAATGCGTTCCGTTCCTGCACCAGCCTGACCAGCGTCACGATCCCGGACAGCGTCACCAGCATCGGGGACTCGGCGTTCCGTTCCTGCACCAGCCTGATCAGCGTCACGCTTGGCAGCGGTGTCACCGACATCGAGAACGCGGCATTCTGTTTATGCACCAGCCTGACGGGAGTCTATTGCAAGGGTAACGCCCCCAACTGTGGTTCGGGTGTGTTCGCTGGTGTCAGTAATGCAACCGTCTATTACTTGGCTGGGACCACGGGCTGGGGTGCGACGTTTGGCGGTCGCTCGACCGCCCCATGGCCGCCGCCGGTAATTATGGCGGACCCGCAGTCGCTAATCCGGAGCGTTGGTGAAACCGCGAGTTTTATTGTATCAGCGGCAGGAACAGCAGCGCCGCTCAATTATCAGTGGCAGAAGGACAATATCAACATTGGCGGCGCCACGGCAACCAACTATACGATCGCAGTGCTGGCGGTCAGCGACGCCGGCAATTACCGGTGCCTGGTCACCAATATAGCCGGCGCAGTCACCAGCGCGGTAGCGAGCTTGACGGTGAACGCACCGGCGGTCATCACCGCCGATCCGCAGTCGCTGACCAACAATCCCGGGACGTTGGCGAGTTTCACGGTGACGGCGACGGGGACCACGCCGTTGTTCTACCAGTGGCAGAAAAACACCATAGATATTGACTTGGCTACCAGCGCGACCTACACGATCGCATCGGTGGCGTCCGGCGACGCAGGCAATTACCGGTGCCTGGTCACCAACGTGGCCGGCACGGCCACCAGCGCAGTAGCGAGCTTGACGGTGAACGCGGTCCCGCCGCCAAACGGCTGGCTGGCGGTTCAAGTCACGCCGGCAGATGGGAACTGGCAGTTGACTGCGCCGGTTGGATATACTGGTCCGACATTCGGCACTGGCAACTTGGCGGCGGCGAGCGCGGTAACCGGTCAATATGGCATCGGCTACGGTGCATTATCCGGTTATGTGGCGCCGAGTAATCAAAGCCAGTTTGTGACCGGCGGAAGTACCTCCATCTTCACTGGCCTATATTTGCAGATTTCCACCAACATCGGAACACCCGGAGGCGTCTCAGCGACCGAAGGAACATACACGAACAGAATCCGGATTTCATGGCAGGGAGTGGCCGGAGCGACCGGATATGAAATTTGGCGGAGCCAGACGAATGACGCGAATATGGCCGGACGGATCGCGGATATTCCTGAGAGTAGTTCGTTATTGATGAAACTCGGTAATACTTATACCTACGATGACTATGCTATCAACCAGATAGATTCCTATTACTACTGGGTGCGGGCCAAGACGGCGACACTGATCAGTCCGATGAGTTACGTGGGCATGGGCTATGCCGCGCTGCCGCCGGAACAGGCAACCGGGACAGCGGATATTGCTGTGAGCGATTTTGTGTTTCTGCCGGTGAACGTGACTAATCTCTCCCATGCCGGGACGGTATCCTGCCGGTTAGCCAACTTAGGTCCGGACGCGATCAGCGCCTCCGGGGTGGAGTTTGATTTCCAGATGGGTGCCAGTGCGGGCGCAATGGTCTGGATCGGATCGGTGCAAAGCAATTTCACCCTGAACGCGGGTGGAAAATATCTGGTAATTCTTACGCCATTGGCAAAACGCAGTCTGACGGTGCGTGGCGATTTGAGCGGAGTTCAGCAGGTGGACGTGGTCGTAAGACACTTGAGCACGCTGAACGATCCAAATCTTGCGAACAATACGACCACGGCCGCTGGGTTAGTAACAATCAAGACCAGCGGCGTCAATTCGCCTGGTCGTTCGTTTAACGATTATGACGGCGACGGGAAGGCGGATGGATGTCTCTATCAAAGCGTTTTGGGACGGTGGTATGCTGAATTGTCCGGAGTGCGGTATGGTGAACCTGTCTGGATTGGAGACGTCGGGATTGGGTGGACGCCGGTTCCCGGAGATTACGATGGCGATGGACTCACGGACGTGGCGGCCTATGAATGTTCAAGTGGATGGTGGCTGGCATTGTTATCCTCTAACGGGCAGTTGGTAAACTGTCCCCCATTCGGCGGACCTAATTTTGTAGCGGTGCCCTGTGATTTTGACGGGGATGCGAAAACCGATCCTGTCGTGTATCGTGAAGCGGATGGATACTGGATGGGGGCGGCATCGTCAAGAGGGTATGTTTCTTGTTATACCTCTCTTGGTGAGCCCGGCTACCAGCCGGTGATGGCGGATTATGACGGCGATGGGTTAGCGGATCCGGCGGTATATAATGAGGAATCCCGACTTTGGGGCATTGGCTTATCCAGTGTTGGATATCAGCTTATGACCGGATTATTCGGAGGGATTGGTGATCTGCCGGCCAGCGCTGATTACGACGGTGATGGATTGACCGATCCGGCCGTGTATGCTCCGGCCACGGCTTATTGGCAGGTGTTAATGTCCAGCACATTGAGTACCAATGGATATTATACCTGGTGGGGCGGCGGGGCTGGAAATATAAATGGCATACCGATGCCGGCGGATTATGACGGCGACGGGAAAGCGGATTTGGCCGTGTATCATCAGGACACCGGCCTCTGGGAATTATTCCTCTCGGCTCATGGTTATCAGGAACTCAGCGGCGGCTTCGGCGGCCCGGAATATGAACCGGTGAAGGAATAAATGATAACCAACCCTGTGCTCTGCTTGGTAGCGACATCAATATGACTGTTCAGATTCTCATCGTCGGAAATCGGGGTCACACATCCGAACTTATAACTATTGGAAACGGAAATCGTTACGAAATAAGCATATTATCACGCTCAAAGCGTGATAAATTTGCGCTGACTTGAGAAAGTCCGACTTTTTTATCTTCCATAGAAACAGGTTTTTCCATGTTTTGATTTTGCGACAAAGTCCGCCCTTGGCGAGACTTCGCAACGCGAGCCGCCCGTTCGCTCGTCTAAGGACCGTGCTTTTAGGTTTTATGTTTGCCTACCTTTCGTATTCGAAATCCAAGTCCGGCCCGTTCAATCTCTTTCCGGCAGATGGCTTCTGTTTCCCAGAAGGGTGCTTGCACTGTCTGGATGCCGAATTCCTCCATGCGTTTGAGCCGGTTCTGATACTGTTCCTCAAATGAATCCGGTGGCGTGAAGGAACGCGCGAAGGCCAGAAAATCATCCTCCTTGTCAAATAGCCGGGCCGCCAGGCCGGCGGCCTTGAACTGCCCCCTCAGCGTATCTGCTAAGTTCTTCAACAGCCTTGTCGTAGCCTCGGCGGGATTCAGCCACGGGACCACAAACCAGCCGATCTCCATCATCCAGCATCGAATTGATGAGTTATGGTGGTCTAGGTTGACGGTCAACTTCTGCACAGCGTCTGATTGCGGCGGGGAAACAAGAAATGAAGATTGACAGAGTTCCCATGGGAGTTCGTTCATCCATGACGGGTGGTCGTGGGCTACGGCCGTCAACCTGTTGATCTCCATTTGCTTCCTGGCAACGTCTGTAAATTCGTTTCCCCAATCGACGGACAGTATCAGGCAGGCCAGGGCAAGATCGCCCATGTGGTTGGTTAGCCGTTTGGGTGCCGGCTGCGCTTCATATTCCGCTTGCCATTCGCGGGCCAAGACTAGGAATGTGCGTTCTGCGACGTTGGGGCTTGGGATCAAACCTGGAAAATTTAAGTCCAACTGTCCTGAACACCCTTGCTCAATTTCCTCCCAAGTCATGATGGGCGGCGGGGGTAATTCGTCTTCTGCCGGATCCGGCGCAGGCGAGATCGCCACGCGGTGTCCGGTAATCAAATCTACCCAACGCTCGGAATGGTCATACGGACCCAGCATTTCGTTGTATCCTTGTGAATCCCATAACTCTTGTATCTCGATCTCCTCTTCCTCCGTGAGATTACTCACCTCCGGATCCGGCCCTTCGGTCGATTTGAACAGCAGGTCGCCCAGTCGTTCAGCATCGGTTCTGTATTTATTCTCGGCAGGCATGGCTACTCCTTCTATGTCGCTGTGCTCGGCCTGGCGCAAGGACTCCTACTTCAGTGGCCGCTTTGCTTTTCATAATGCACCTATTCACGACGCTTGGTGCCTGGTATTATATATACTATAGATTGTCATCATACTAGCTCCCGATCTCATTCTTGCGTTCTCATGTCGGTGGAAGTCTCTTAGGGACTTCCATCTGCGCCACCCTCTCGTAAGGAAAAATTTTGGCATGGTTGCTTTATGAATTCGGAGGAAGTGAAGAAAAGCGTTCATGGAGTTAAGCAAATCGCAGAGATAAATGCCGAGGGTATTGCAGAAATCCGACTCAACCTCTTTAATATCTTTCGGCCGGTTGGTGAGCTTTGGTATGGTCTCTTCGAGTTTTGCGAGAGCATTTTTTATCCCAGTTACGCACTTGTTTATATCGTTAATGGCAGGATCCGCCTCTAAGAATACCCCGCCGCGACAATCGTAGAAACGGTCTTTTGTTTCATTGAAGGTTCGCAATATCTGATACGCATCATCGGCAATACCGAGAAGACCGTATGTATCAATTCGCTTGGAATCCCGTTCCATTTTTATTTCCACTTCCTCTCTTCCTGCTAGCTTCTCCTGCAATATTTTTGCCCACCAGTTGCCCAGGTTCCTTCTCTCCGAGAGCGCCTCGTCGATCAGGAGGATGAATCGTTCCGTGTCGAATCTTTCTGTGAATGCCGCGAACTTGACCATCTCGGAACTCCGAACAAGATGAGTTTTGATAGAAGGCATGAGCAGCGAATAGGGAATTGGAATCCATATGGTGATTGCGTAGGCAATCACGTGCGCCAAGACGGCGACACCCCAACCAAACGAGAAAAGCAGTAGCGAAAACGACGCCACCTGTGAAACCATGTAGACCGGTATGATTGGGACTGTCCAATTTGGGGTGAGCTTCAACTGGTAGACGGGCAGCAAACTGTCGTCATATCCCATTCCTGATTTCTGAAGGAGATATATCCGAACGAGTTGCCTGGTTGTTTCTTGGAGACTGAACGTGAGCACTTCGAGAACGGCAAATAAGGTGAAGGCTACAATCGGCCACACAAAAAACGTGGAAAAATCAAACAATGGATGGAGACGCGGCAGGGAAAAATACACCACGAGAACGATCAGGTTTACAACGTATGGCAGAAAACAGACTATTTGGATTAGTTTGATTTGTTTTATCACTGGCGGTCCTCATGCTGGAGCCCGCCCGAAAAACGAAGGGGCGCGCACTCCAAGCTCATGCCTCACCTGAGGGACCGCGAAGCCCCACTCATGAAACACAAAACGAGAAGCCGCGCCCGAATGGCGCGTCCCCATCAGTGTCATTTCATGAGTCGAAAATTCGCGGTTTTCAGGTGAAACGATTACTGTGTTAACGCAAAATTGTTATGTCATGTCAGATATTTGAGTTTGTCACCTCATTGTGTATTGCCGGCGCCATGCCGACTGATTGAAATAATAAAGCCTTCCCCCGCCGAAAGACAATCAAAATAATTCGTATTTGCCCGCCGCGGGTGATAATATCTACCAACCGGTGGTTGTACGTCATCTTACCCCCGACGCATCTCCCACATCTCTCGTATGCTCTCGATCATCTCCCGTGCCGCTCGCTTGGCCGCTGTCCGATCCAAACCATTCAACCGGAAACGTCTGGATGCTATCCGTAGATAGCGTTTGTTCCAAGTATTTAGGAACGATAATCTGGGAACCTCTGCAAGAATCTTCGGTTTATCGGTTGTGCTGGAGACCTGGTCTCCAACTTTTCCAGACAGGAAGTAAAGTGCTTGAGCATAGAGGATTGCGTCAATGAGAACCCCATATTTGTATGGGTCGAAGGCAATACCAAATTTACAAGACATCGGTTTGATAAAACGCATGTTCAAAACAATGCTTTCCTTGGCAAACAGTACCGTGCTCCACTGTGTTACAACATCGCCAGGTGGTAGGTTCTGGTGAACGCGAAGGAGTTCGTCAATATCCGGACGGTCAGCAGTGTTGAGAATTAAGACAGGGATGAATCGTCCTTCTCCACGTTCCGTACTTGATACGAGCCCGTCTCCAACAATCTGGACAGGCCTAACTTTTGTCAGTCTGATCTTCATTGTGTTTCAACTCTCCTACGATCAAGCAGGTTGTCCTAACGTCCGACCCCGTTGCATCGGTGAGCACGATAACATATCGATCACGTCTGATGCGTGGAGGAACGACTGGGGATTCTGAAAATAGAACCCATCCAGATCTTCCTTCCTTCGGCCCAAACGGCACCGGGCACTCGAAGGGCGTCAAATCCAACCCCACGATACTTTCCGAGAGTTTCGGGTTATGGGAAAGCGTGTATACCACATTTTGCCCATCTTCGCGTAGGCACTCAACGTGCAGTTCGATGCGGACAATACTGTTCGGCTGAGTGGCAGAGTTGGTTACAGAAAGCGAGAACGCGAGAATGGACTTCCATTCTTTTGCCGCATTGATCTTGTACCGGAAGCCATCAATCAGGTAAAGTGAGAATTGACGTGCCCTGTCAGCGGTATCTCTTTCGCTCAACCGCAACGCGCGCTTGGCGATCATCGTGCTCCAGAATGCAAGAAGAGCCGAAACAATAGCGGCAATAGTGGCAATTGCTGCCCAAAGTACCTCCGTTTTCATCATTGCTTTCTCCTGGTTGTTCGCACACTGCATGCCTCACCGTACGCTAGGCCTGCTGCGGGCCCAGCGTACAGGGAAGGCGATTGGGTGCCTATAACGTCTTGAGTCGCAGAAAAGACGAAACGTTCTGCTGCTTTGATGATGCCTGTGTTGAGATTCCCAACCGACTTCAAAGGGTACAGCATGCCATCATACGTGAAGTCGTCATCGATAAGAAGGAGTTTCCGAGGAGAAAGAGGAAAAGACAGCTGAGTGCCAGCTGTTCCGATTCCGAAAGTGCGGCAACTAGAGCTTCCTCTCCATAAAACGAAAGGACAATCAGCGGTAGCGAATATAGGTTCGGATGAAAAAAGGATGCCCCATTTCCGATTGAACAAGGTGTTTGCGAGGTCTTGAGCCGAAGAACGCATTACCCTTAGAAAACCCTCTTGAATGTTTGTGTCCGTATCCTCTGTTTTTTGCCTGACGTGATCGACGTCAAGAGTAAGACTCTTGTCTTTGACACGGATATCTATAGTCTTCTGGTGCGGCACAATCTTGGAAATCAAATCGCGTGTTGCGGTGTTGATGTTGTCAATCATACGGCGGGTGTTGGGGTGGCGGAGATAAGAGATAGCCAAGTAGCGTGCGAGATTCATCTTTGTTCTCTTGTTGCACGCGCACTCAAAGATGTCGGGCCACTTTTTGGCAAAGATCGCCTCGCCGCGGGACAAGTCGCCCTCCTGGTCCCAAGCCCGCAATTCAGGGGTTGTGGAAGTGTCATAAAGGCCAGTTTCCGCACAGAATGATTTTGGGCTGGCTCGATATAAAGGAGAGCCATCACGGGGATGTACCCACATTTTTCCATCCGCTTCACACCAATGCCGCAGATAGAACTGCGGGACATAATGATGAAGCTCTCTATTCCGTTGCTTCGTCATATGCTACACCTAACGACGCAACTCACCCTTGAGGAGACCGTGTATCGGTCTCCGAATATGGTACAGTTGCTGGTTCGAGTTCCGCATCTGGTTCCTTTAATTTCTTCCTGCCCAGTGCGCAGGCAAGTTGCCTCAGAAAGGCCACATCTTGTGGTTTTGTACCAACCGCATTCGTAAGAACGGTGTCGCTACAGTAGGTAATCAATCCGTCCGCCTCGATGATGGCGGGAAAGTCGTATTGGAGCAGAACACCTATGGTCTGGGGGTGTCCGGCATCAACCCATTCCTTTCTGTAGTGATACCAGCATCTCTCCGTAATTGACTCCGCTTTTCTCCTGAGAACCAACGCCTTGGAGACAGGTAGTATCTGGAAATCCTGGTTGAGAGCCCTTCCAAGCGAGAGCGCAACGATGCCTCGTTCAACGGTCGTCTGTGTTGTAGTAGAACTGTACCGCCCTGCCAGTTGCTTCAACCCTTCGTGGAGACGAGTCCCTACCGCGTCAAAACTCTGTGGGCGTTTGCATTCCACGATGACCCGGACTCCCGCAAAGTCCGCAGTAATATCGGCATCCTGCGCGAAACGCACATCGAGTCCGGCCTCTGCAAAGACGGCTCCTAGCTGGAGTTCAAACCCAATGTTGCGGGCCTTGTTGCTGGAGTTCGTTGCCTTCTCGTCCGATACGTACAGCGGACCTTTGAGCATATCCGCCAGTCTTGCCTTTAGCCCTGGAGGGGAATGAACACCGAAGGCTTGTTGAACTCTGACGAGGCTCTGAATTTCATACGCGAGATGGACCCTCTTCACGAAGTCTTCTCGGGACATGCCTTCTGTGTTGTTCCCCTTTGGTGCAGCAAACCCCCAACATGCCTTACGGTAGGCATTGATTCGAGAGCCTGTCACACGCAAGCCGAGTTCATTCAACCAGGCAAACAAGTCATCCAACCGTCGCGCGTTGCTCTCCCAAGTGGTTCTTTCGACAGCGTCTCTCATTTATTTGTTACTCGAACAGTTATTCTGCCTCATAAATAGAATCCCAGCGGCCAACCCACACATCATAACTTTACTCAAAACAGTGAAGGCGTCAAAGAGATTATGTTTCAAAGATGCTTCAAAGGAAATTTCTCCGGCGCGGGCGTCGGGATAGGTCAGGGAATAGTCATGGACGAAATTATGGTTCCAACGTCAATGGAGCAGGTCAATAAACTATGAGACTTTATTATGCAATATCTATTTATTATCTTCGTTTTTGTCCAGTGGAACGGGTCTCCGAACGCTGAATATAGATAATCTGGCCGCTTGGACATCGATTTCATCTATCCAATTACCTTCTGTATCGAAGAGTTGATAACAGCCACGAGGATCCTTTCTAACGCAAGCAGGGCGCGCCCGTGACCACGGATCCTCCCATCCGGGTGCACTGCCCACAACAACTTCCAGCGGCACATCCCGCTCGTTCGAACTTTCCATCAGGTCGTATAAAGTCCGTTCGTCGCGCTGAACCCATGGCGCGGGCAAAGTCTCGTCGATAAATCCCCAGCGCAGGCGGATACAGCCATGAAGCCGACCGTATTGGTAGATAGCAAAAAGCGCTTTTGTATCCGCCTCCAGCCGCCGGCGAAACCTTGTTTTCTGCATGCCCTGCAGGTATGCCAGCAGGGTTGCTTTGTCCCCCAGCGGACGACTAAGACCACAGGAACTACGGATGAGCATTTCCGTCGTAATCTTGAGTGTGCGCCCGCGGCGGTTTAGTTTTCGGGTTTTTTGCGACGGACCGAGGTCGTGGAGATGACGCGCGCCAGGATCGAAATGGAGCGTTCGCAAGACGTTGCGGATCTCCAACCCGGCAATGACGTCATAATCCTTTAATCGCTCGCCCACATGGCTGATTTGATCACTGAGGAGCGTCTCGATATGATGCCGGTTAACATCAATGAGAACAATCGCTTCCGGCCTGTCGCCGGGGAAGGCATGTATGAGCACGCGTCGTAAACGTTCCAATTCTTTCGCGTGTGCCTCCTTTTCCTGTTCCCAACGTTGATGCATGGCCTCGATATCGGCGCGATCGGGCTGGTTAGAGCGGCGTTCTGTTTCGATGAGCGCGCGCACAGCGCGCCGGGCTGACCGCACGGCCTCATGGCCGGCCCGCAGCTCCCACAAGCCGTCTTCTCGCACGCGAACGGGAGCGTTGTGTCCCCAATATTGGGCGGCATCTACGGAAAGCGACGGCCAGTTTGTCCGCGCCCGGCAATAGGCCACGACATCCTCCGGTTTCATGGGCTTGCCATGGGCATCGAGTACCGATACCGCCAGGCGCTGTGCCGAGAAACCGGAGGGTATGTAACGCCGCCACGCCTCGGAAAGCTCGTCCAGTGTCAGTGGTTCATCCGGACCAGGCAAGGGCACCCTTTTCGTCACCGGTTCGACAACACGGAAGGGAGGCGCCTTTGGTGGCCGCAGTCCGAGGCGAAAGACCCACAGGTCAGTTTCATCATTGTGCGGATCAAGCTCATACGAATCGCCATTGCGATAGATTGGCGGTCGCGCCGGTTTGCAGCGTTTGAGAGAGGCCAATACGTCTTTCGCGTCGTTGTTCGTTGCCACGGCTATGCGTTGCGCCGCCTGTTCGAGAGTGACCGGACCACCACGTTCCAAGAGCACCGCAATGAGAAGGCTGTAGCTGCATGCATCACGGCTCTGGGCAGCCTTCTCCACTGTAGGAACCGCGATCCCAAGCGCGTCGCAATATGGATTTTGCATACTCATGACTTTCAAATGTGCGCGACATAATTTATACCATGATTGGCGCCATAAAACATCTCAATATGCTTCCATTTTCGTGAGTCGCTACGGTCCCTTTTTCCCATTGATATAACGCACTGTTTTGGCTATAGTATTAGACAGGAAATATGCTACGGGATTCTTACTCAACATGAATAAACAAAACACATGGGAGCCGATTTATGCCATCAGTCCGTCAATTGCCCGTGCATTGATGGATATTGAAGCCGCTAATGCAATTATTGAAAACACACCGTTATCCCCTGCGGTTGAAGCAGAGTTGCGTCACAAGGCGCGTGTCAGGTCAACGCATTATTCAACGCGTATTGAAGGCAATAAGTTGACTTTAAAACAGGCCCAGGAAGTTATTGAGAAAAAAAAGACTCATTTCCACGGCCGGGAGCGGGATGTCGACGAAGTGCGCAATTACTGGGATGCGCTTCTTAAAACCGAAACCTGGGCGGGCAGCAAGATTGAATTCAGCGAGAATTTGATCAAACGACTTCATGCAATTTTGGATAAGGGTAAGCGGGCAAAACCGACTCCTTATCGTGATGGCCAGAATGTTATTCGTGATTCGCAGTCTGGCGGAATCATTTATCTGCCGCCCGAGGCAAAAGACGTACCCAGGCTTATGGCTGAAATGGTGCGCTGGGTAAGGAAGGCCGAAAGAGAAAATATTCCCGTGCCGATCATCGCGGCTTTGGCACATTATCAGTTTGTTACGATTCATCCATATTATGACGGCAACGGCCGAACTGCCCGGCTTTTGGCGACATTTATTTTACAGCGCGACGGCTACGGCTTGCATGGGTTCTTTTCGATGGAGGAGCATCACGCCCATGATTTGGCCAGTTACTATTCTTCTTTAGCGGTTCATAAGAGCCACAATTATTATCAAGGCAGGGCACAGACAGACTTGACCGCGTGGATCGCGTATTTTACGTCTTTATTGGCCAAGGTTTTTACGCAGGCTAAGGACGAGGCAGTTAAGTACGCAAAGAAAGGTGTGCCACAAGAGCCGGAACAATTGCGTCGGCTTGATCATCGGGCAAGGATCGTGCTTTCGCTTTTTGCCAAGAAGGACAAAATTACGGCCCCGGATGTGACCCATGTGCTTGGATTATCGAGCCGCATGGTGCGGATTCTGTTGCAAAAATGGGTTAAAGACGGCTGGCTAGTGGTGGCGAATACGGCTAACCGTTCAAGGACGTATAGTTTATCGGCAATTTATCGGCAATTCATCGGCAATTTAACGGAAAACCAATAGGATTCGGATAGTTATAGGGAATAGGCACCCTGACCTGCCCACCAACTTGTCCCGTCGACCTGTCCGCCATAGAGCTTTGGCGAAGACAGAAGATGCGTGCATATTGTTTACTTCGTTGCGATGATTTTCTAATACCCGCTCTTGACGGGGTACATGTCCACGGCATGGACACGTTTCTGTAATCCGTCCAAACCACTCCGCTCTCGCTCCGCAATCTACAGTTTAAAAACTGATGATCGGATTCGTGGCAGGCCACCAGAGTATAATGCAAGCGCAATGTCCTGTTTGTCTAGTTTATGTCCAGTTTCCGAGCCAACATGTAGTGTGTATAGTGGGCACAAAGATCATTCCTCACGGATTTGATGCCTTCCGTGTCTTTTGCCATCTGACAAGCTCCCCTTCAGTGATCCGAGGATGCGCTCCTACGTAAGGATAGAAAGCCCGCAACGCGCCTGTGGCGAGAGCCCTATACAAACACGGGCGTGATAAGCCCACTCGCTTTGCTGCCGTCGTGATGTTCAGTGCCTGGCCTTCAGCCTCAATTTCTGATGTTATGCCACGCCGCATCGCTTCCACGGAGGCAAGATGGGGGTCGTCTGCCGACAGTGTCAGAATCCACGCTATAATTTCCAGCTTGTTAATGTTCTGTGGTTTCACAATTTTTCATCCAATATAGATAACGCCCGTGTCTTATCCTTCTTCAGCGTCTTCGGGGTCATTCCCTCAATTATCTCCCTTAATTGCTCATCCCGGCTTTTTGCACCGTTCATCAGCAGTTTCGGCATGGCCGCTTGGAGCGCAACCCGGAATTGCTCCCGGCCGGGGCGGAAGTAATGTTTGAGCACAACGTCAACTGTCGTGTGGCCGGTCACGCGCCGGACCAATTCCATCGGCATCCCGGCAGATAGCGCCAGCGTGATGAAGGTAGTCCGGAAGGAATGCCAGCCTTTGATATTGCCCCGCCGGCTGCGCTGTTCGTTTCCCTTTTTAGCTTGCGTCACTCCGCGAATCACGGCAGGGACCGGCGTTCGCTCCTGCCGCCGGACTACGGCCGCGCCGATGGCAGCTTCGATTTCGCTGATGTGGCCCGAAACTGTCCCTTTACTGACGCCAAGCTCCCGCGCAATCTGCGGCATAAACTGACCGCCCATGTATTTCTCAAACACCGCTCTTAATCGCCCCCGCTTCCCCTCGATCATCTTCGCCCCATCAATCCACGCCAGCCCCCGGCGGCGGACTTCCGCAACGGGCATAACTGGCAGAGAGGGCTTCGGCGGGTTTTTATTCTGACTGTTCACGCGCTCTGCCGTATCGGCATCCACAAATCCCGCCTTGGCGAGAACGTCACTCAAGCGCCAGTTCAGACCATCAGGGTTCTTCCGATACATGGCCGCCGCCTCGGTGAAGACGTGCTCGCCTGTGCCGCGTGGTATTCGGCTCAACTCCGTGCGCAAAGCGGGTAGGATGGGAATCTCAACCGTCTCTCCCGTCTTGCTTGTCTTCACCGTGATGAAGCCAGCGGCCAGGTCCACGTTCGACCACTTTAGCAGTGCACAGTCTCCGCGCCGCATGGCCGTGCAGAGGGCCGTCACAATCAAGGGGCGCATGAGTTCATCGTCCGTCGCCGCGTCCAGAACCGCCTTGATTTCATCCGCCGCGAACGGCTCACGATGGATCGTTTCCATGACTCGCCCCGGCGTGTTTAGCAGGTAGGAACGATAGGCATCGGCGTTTGGCTCCAGGTGGCGGAAGACGGAGCGGAGAACGCTAAGCGTCCCGTTCCATGTCCGGGCCGACAATCCCCGCTTGTTTTCGGCTTCCATGAAGGCCCGCGCATGATCGCGGGTCACGACGGCCAATTCTTTCACGTTCGGAAACTTTTCCGCGATGAAGGAAGAGAAACGGCGCAATGCGGCTTGAGTGTAGGACAGGTAAAACGCCGAAGGCGGACGCTTACGCGGAATGGCCGCCCATGCGACAGGCAGGCTTTCGATGGTGGGGGATTCCAGCCGGACACCGCTTTTGAGTTCATAGACCTTCTCGGCCCAGTAGCGGATGCCGCGGCTCGTGCGCCCTTCCTCGATCAGTTCCGCCAACTTCTTCTCCGCCCGCTGACGTGACTCCTCAAAAGTTTTATCCCCCGTCCCGTGGAGCGATTTCGGCGGACATCCTTTAATCTCGACCCCGAGATTGGCGCATTTAAGTTTTCCAGTCTTATCCTGGTAGCGCCCGTAGAAGCAGGGGCGAAGTTTTCCATCTCGGTTGCGGCGCAGTTCCAAAGGCATGACAAGTCCCTCCCGTTACATGCCGCAACACTACACCACCCAGCTAACATAATGCAAGCATAAATCCAACAAAACCACCAACACAACCGGAAAAAGAAAAAGGCAGGTTTGTTAAAACCCGCCTTTTATTAGGGAAAATGGTCGGGGCGATGAGATTTGAACTCATGACCTTTTGCACCCCAAGCAAACGCGCTACCAGTCTGCGCTACGCCCCGATGGTCATGCAAGTTAAGGGTTCAACACGCGAATGTCAATTTCTATTCATTACCTAGACACTGGAATGTACATAAAAGGCGTTTCTCGCAGGTGAACACGAGACCTTTCCGAGCACGCAAACGCCTCGGGACACGGTACCGTGCTTATGTAAGATTTCATTGCTCAAAAAATGAGTCGGGGCGGTGGGATTTGAACCCACGACTTTTTGGACCCGAACCAAACGCGCTACCAGTCTGCGCTACGCCCCGATCAAAGAGGTAATTAAAATACCGGATATAATGAAACAGTCAATCATATCTCTTAAAAATTGTATTTGATGGATTGACGCTTTAAATGAGAACATATACTATAAAAACATGAAATTAATTCACCATGTCGCAATTTCAATCGTAGTTTCGGCGTTAGTCTGGGCAATCTTTCGTTCGTTCACGGCGGCCCTGGCCTGTTTTTTGACCGGCGTGTTTCTCGATATTGACCATCTGATTGATTATGTTGTCAACTATGGCTGGCATTTCAGATTTAAACGCTTTTTCCGGGCCTTTGAATATGAAGTGTTTGAAAACATATTTATTTTTCTGCATTCCTGGGAATTTGTTGTCATTTATCTGGCTTTATTATGGCTCATTGACTGGAAACCGGTTGCCATCGGGGCGGTAATTGGAATATTGGTTCATCTGCTTCTGGATCATTTCTTTAATGACCACAGCAGATTTGCTTATTTTTTATCCTACCGTCTCTTTCACCGTTTTTCGGCCAGGCATTTCTATGGCGACGACGCATATCACAAGCGGCTTAAACGGAAACAAATATCAGACTCCCAAACAATTAACAATGAGACAAAATAAAATGACTAAAAATCCAAACACCAAAATGAATGAAATGTTTTCGTTAGAGGGCAGAGTGGCGGCAATAACCGGCGCCGGCGGAGTGCTTTTTGGCGCGGTTGCCCGCGGCCTGGCGGAACTTGGCGTTAAAGTAGCATCCCTGGACCTGCGGTTAAACGAAGCACAAAAGACTGCCGACGACATTATTAAAGCCGGCGGGGAATCCATCGGCTTGGAAGTCAACGTTTTAAAGCAGGAAAGCGTGCAACAAGCCCGCGATCAAATAATGGCCAAATACAACCGCGTTGATATTCTCATCAATGGGGCGGGCGGAAATCATCCCAAAGCAATAACCAAAAAGGAAGAAGGATTTAATTTCACGGATTTGACGGTCGACGGCATCCGTTTTGTTTTTGAACTGAACATCATCGGGACAGTGATTCCCAGTCTTGTTTTTGCAAAAGACATGATAAAACAGGGCGAAGGCGTCATTATCAACACATCGTCAATGAGCGCCGATACTCCCTTGAGCCGGGTGCCGGCTTACTCCGCCGCCAAAGCCGGCATCAGTAATTTTACGAAATGGCTTGCAGCCGACATGGCTATGAATCATTCCCCGAAAATCAGGGTTAACGAAATACGCCCCGGCTTCTTCCCCACCCTGCAAAATGCCGACCTGATAAACAAGACCCCCGGCATCCTGACCGCCTCGCGCGGCTCCGACATTCTTGGCGGCACGCCCATGAAAAGGTATGGTAGACCGGAGGATTTGCTGGGAGGCATTGTTTTTCTATGTTCACCCTCGGCGTCGTTTGTGACTGGAAGTAGCCTGGCGATTGACGGCGGATTCGGATCGTTCTGCGGAGTGTGATTTTTACCAGCCGATTATTTTGAGTAAGTTGTCGAAGGCCAAACCGAAGGCGCCTGCCGGTAATATTTGAATTCCATGATTTGAAAGACAAGAACGGCAATAATCGTGGCAACGGCAATCACGGCCGAGACACTTATAATCATGCGCATGTGTTCAGGCGACAATATCTGATTCATATTAGTTTTGCATTTTGCCTATTTTTGCCGGGGTGTCAAATAAATATTTGACTTTTTTGCCGATTCAATTAAATTCATGCATAGGTTTTATATTGCGGGGTGGAGCAGCCTGGTAGCTCGTCAGGCTCATAACCTGAAGGTCGCTGGTTCAAATCCAGCCCCCGCTACCCTTCTTCGCGCGGCGGCCATAAACCCGCACATCAACATGCGGCATCACAACCAACCACACGCCCGCGCCAAAGTTTCCGATGATCAAAAAAACGTGCTAAATCCCCGGAATCGGTTGAATTATTATAATAAGGCAACGAATATTTCGCCAGCTGCTTTTCATGGGTTGCTGGCCTTGCCCATCCGCAACTATGATGGTTTCGGTCAGGGGCTCATGGCAAGAACGACCCACGGAGGGGATGTCAGTGCTTAAAGGCCGGTCGTGATAGGTACAAGTTCGGATGTAATTCCAATTTCTCGTTGAGAAACAAATCCTGGCTTGGAATTTGTAAAAAGTGAAGATACAGTTCTGATTTCCCTTCGACAGAAAATCTGCTCTGCTATTGGAGTAAAAAACCAGCCACCTTGCCGTCTTTGAGTACCACCAGCTTGGCAAAGCCGTCATTCCCCCCGTCTTTGAAGACTAGTTTCCAGAGATACACTTGGCAACCCTGTTGATTTAGTTCTCCTAGAAACAAACAAGTATACCCCATCTTCAGTCGCGGCGATGCTTGGTTGCTTACACCTTCAAACATCTGTTTCGTCAGGCCAGACTTAAAAGCATCGGTGATATCAGCCGCGAAACTTTCGTAGTCGTTTGCCTCTACTGCTTTGAGGAGTTTGTGCAAAAGTGGCGTGCAGGACGGTTCAGCAGGATTAACGACTATCGGAGAGCTTGATTTTACCATGGGTTCATTCCGTAATGATTCTTGCGCCGATTTAACATGCAAGATAAATTTGTCCGGTGTAATTTCTTCCGTGGAAATAAATGCCAGCTGAGGATTTTTCTCAATATCTTGCTTCATCTGGTCGGGTTGCTCGGTAAGAAACGACGCCATCAGCTTGTTATTATCGCGTTTTGTCCTGAAAAAGCCACTGCCACCCAGTCTGTTTTTGTCAGATCTTAAAGATGAGGTCTTAGAAAATACCTGTAAAAATTCGCCCGGCGTTTGAGGGTTAAATCCTTCCGCAGTACCGAATTTAACCAAATATACACCCTTGATGAGCTGAGTTAAAATTTGCCCCGCCTTTGCCTCATCCTTTGGTATTCCGTTTTTACCTTCCAGCAGTGCTTCCCACTCGCCATATTTTTCCCAAAAGTTACCATCATTTGTGGTAGCAGCAACAACCTTTTCGTTACCGTTCTTCGAATTTGCCGTCATGCCCAGCAAGGCCGTGCATACCACCGCTGCAATCAGGGTTCCAGTCAATTTCGCTTTCATCGTTTTATGCCCTTCCATTCTTGCATTCTTGCCAACATTAATGGAATTAACATGGCAAAAGACTTTCTTAAGTCAAGTTCGGATTACCCAACGTTTCCCAGTAATATTTTCTTTTTTACTGAAAAGGCAATAAAACTTGACTTAACACCGAGAATTATGGATAATATAACAAATAAGCAAGCATGGAGTTGTAATTATGAAAACTGATAACTGCCGGGTTGCCATTGCCGATGATGAAGCCATGATCCGTTACGCCCTGAAAAGCATTATCAAAAGTCTCAAGATGGACTGCGTTGGGGAAGCGACCAACGGGCAGGAAGCCGTCGCCTTGTACGAGAAAGAAAAACCGGACTTAATGTTCCTGGACATTAATATGCCCATCAAGAACGGCGACGATGCGCTCAAAGAAATTCGCGCCAAGTTTCCCAACGCCAACGTTGTCATGCTGACCTCGGTGGCGGAAACCGAGACGGTTAAAAAGTGCATTCAAAACGGTGCTTTAAATTATATTCTCAAAACCAATTCACTGGACAAGATCAAGGTCATGATTGAAGAAATCGTAAAAAATATTTAACATGAAAATATGAAAAAAATAAAATATAATCTCAAAGAACTGATGGCTGACGCTGAAAAAGACGAGGCCGCAACCAAACCTGTCCGCAGGATAATCTCACAAGACAACATTTTGGAATTGCTTAAGAAAACCAAGACCCCGGCTAAAGACGCAAATCAAAATGGAAAGTGATCAAACAATCCTGTCAGAGCGGATGCCAAGGCCAGGGAATTCCATAAATTTCAACTCGGGCTTTACCATTCTTGAGGTGGTATATGCTTCCGCCATTGCGGCCCTGGCCGTCTTGGCGCTTTATTCCATGATCATGATAGGATATGCGATGATCTGCGCCAATCAACAGCGACTGGATGCGGAAGCGCTGGCATTTGATAAAACGCTGGAAATTTTCAACACCTACGATTTCGCCGGCGCGGTCCTGGCCACCAGCTTGCCGCCCGCCTCCCCGCCGTCGGCCAGCCTGCTTCCCAGCAACTCCGAAATCCGGGTGATGATCACGCCAAACACGGGCACGCCTTACAAATGGGACGTGGAAGTGCGGGTCAAGCGCGATCGTTTCTGGCCGGGCGGCAAAACGGTTAACTTGACCAACGACTTGATTTACCGGGTTACCCGTTACGCTGTTAAACGCAATTAATGAAAAAAAATGAAAACGGAAAACCATAACTCCGGCTTTACCCTGAGCGAAGTTCTTGTGGCGGCCGCCTTGAGCACCCTTGTGATGGCCATGTTCCTGACGTTGCTGGTAAAAAGCATGGGGCTCTGGCGCGATGGACTAACGCGCTTGCAATTGAGCGAACACAGCCGCGTTACGCGCGAACGCGTCTTGCATGGAATCAACGGACAATTCGGCCTGCGCCATGCGAGCCGCGCTCAATTGATTTACACCACCAACCAGATTAGTTTCAGAGAAGTTTCCACCACCGCCACCAACGTCTTTACCCTCCTTTTGAAAGCCAAGCAACCGGCCGCCTATTCGAACGCCGCCGGCCAGGGCCGCCTGATCCAGGGCCGCACTTTCGTTGACCAAGTGAGTATCACCAACAACGGGAACATCTTGAACATTAATTTGACCCTGGCGATGACCAACGGCTGGAAGAAATACACACAACCCCAGCAAATACGGGTTTATCTTTTGAATGAATGAGTAGAAAAAATAGAAAGCATCGCGCTGGCGGGGCAGCGCTCCTACAAAAAATCAATAATAGCCGGGAGAATGTAGGAGCCGAGCCCCGTCTCGGCGATCTGCGCCAATTTTTTCAAATGTTCTGAACGTTTACATGAATAATAACGATCACAATGCTAAAATCGGCGCGGCGGGATTTGTGCTTTATGTGGCATTATTGACCATCCTGACCGCCGGCACGGTGGGCGGTTTTTTTCTCTACTCAGCTTATAACCATAGCAAGGCCGCGCGCCGCTGGCATGACGCGGACCAATGTCTTCTCGACGCGCAATCGGCCTTGGAACAGGTTAAATACGAAATGATCCAGGCCTATTGGTCCAACGGCCAGTCCTCGGTGACTTGGTTCCAGAACTGGTCTTCCAACGCCATTGGCGCCACACCGAGATATAATATTCCTTCGCCGCTCACGGTGAATGGAACGCCCGTGTTCGTGACACTGGCAGGAGTCACGGTTATCACCAACGCGGGCATCAATTTCGTCAGCCTTACGCTGGTGGCGGATGCCCAGAAGAGCACCAGCTGGATTGTGCGCCGCAAGATACAGGAACAGATGCAGATGCAAATTAGCACGAGCACTGGCGGGGCGCCGACCTCTGCCAACGGCGCGCTTGGTAAATACGGTAACAACAACACCCTGAACATTGGCGGCCAATTAACCATCGACGGCCATAACTGGAATCCACCCGCCACCTTCAACAGCGGCAACGGAAGTATAAACCCGTCCTCCACCAACGATATGCCGGGCGTGGTATATGACTCAACCAGGATCAGTACGAGCTCACATATTTCAATCGATGGCAATCCGTCCCAAACAAACCCCGGCGGCGCGTATGACGCAACATATTGGTATCAATTCCTGAACACCATAACACCGGCAGCAGCGAGGTACACAGGCGGAAATTACTCCTTTGGAACCCGAACTGCCCCCGTCATAACAATATTTCCAAATGGCGCAACTACTATCTCTAGCGCCAGGAGCGGCGCGGGAATTCTGATTATACCGGGAGGGGCAACAGTTAAATTCAATCAATCTTTTTATTATGAGGGCATGGTGATTATCGGGTCAAGCGGCGCTAATCAGACGGTCTCTCTGACGGTGAACAATACGACCACAATCTATGGCACCATGATTTACTTAGGCAGCGCCAGCACGGCAAACATTAGCGTCCCAGGAACTCTCAACATCCGGTACAGCAAGCAAGTCTTTGCCAACCTGGCAAGCATAACAAATCTGCCTTTTGCGGCGTCAGGCAGCAACGGAGTACCCTATACTTACAACTGGAGGGAAATACACTAATGCAATCTTATCACAAATCTAAAATTCACCTCATATTTTTATGTCTTACCTTGAGTCTGTTGGCTCCGCTCCAATCCGCCCGGGCCATCAAATCATCCGACGAACAAACCGCGGCTACCCCGACCGCCACGCAAGAAACTCTGGAACAACAGCGCGCGGCCAAAGAGGCGGCCCGGGCGGCGATTGAGGCGCCCCTGCCCGGCACACCGACGGAAGACGCCGGGGCACAAGCCGCCGAACGGAAGCAGAACTCCGGCAATGGACTAAAAATTATAATTATAATCCTGTTGTTGTCATTGATCACGGTCGGCATCGTGTTGATTTTCAGGATTCCAGGAACTGTCGCACCGATGGAATATTCACAAATGCGCGAGACTTTAACTACCGACACCCCGTCCGCCCGCCCAAAAACAGAAGATACCGCTTTGCGTATCGTCAACCCACGTTTTTTGGAGCTGGCGGCTGAAAATCACCTAATCACCCCGGCAGAGGGTGCGGACCTGGCCGAGCGCTTTCGCGGCAATGATTTTGCCGCCTTGCAATATCTGGTCGCAGAACGCCCGCACCTAAAAGAAGCACTGGGAAAAGCATGGGGCGATTCAATTGGTTTTACATATGTCAACCTGGAAATGACCGCCATCCAGCCCGAAGCGGTCCGCCAAATCCCGCGCGAATTTGCCGAAATAAATCAAATCGTGCCGTTGTATTCCTTCGGCGGCTCGCTTTCAATCGCGGCGGCTAATCCCAAGGACAGGGAAATGGAAGAGCGTGTTGTAAACAAGTTTAACATTGTTCCAAGTTTTCTTTTTTCCTTTCCGGAAGAAATTGCGGATACCATCCCGGTCGCCTACCAATCGGCCGAAAATCTCAAGGTAATCGTGACGGAATTGAATGCGGAAAACAAGGATCTCGCGGACAATCCGGCCAACATCCCCACCACGCAAAACCTCGCCAAACGGGCCAACAGTCATTCCATCATTGAATTTGTCAATGGATTGATTCTCCTGGCAATGAACGAGATGGCCAGTGATATTCATATTGAACCGGATGAATTATCAGTGCGCATCAGATTTCGGATTGACGGAATATTGCAGGAAAAATTCGTCCTGGAAAAATCGCTGGCGCTGTCCCTGGTGAGCCGCCTGAAACTTATGGCCGGCTGCAACATCGCGGAAAGGCGTTTGCCCCAGGACGGGCGGATAAAATTTGTGCTGGCCCGCCGCAAGATTGACATCCGGTTTTCCACGGTGCCGACGCTTTATGGGGAAAAAGTTGTGCTTCGTTTGCTCGGCTCAACTTTTTTGCGCGGTATTCCCAATATTACGGAAATGGATTTTTCAGTTTCTATTTTAGATTCCATAAAACGCGTCTCCAAGGCGCCCAACGGCGTTTTCTTCATCACCGGCCCGACCGGGTCGGGCAAGACAACCACGCTTTATTCCATCCTTAAATATATCAATACGCCCGGAATCAACATCATGACGGTTGAAGATCCCGTGGAATACAGATTGCCCGGCATCAACCAAGTCCAGGTCAATGCCGGCATTGACCTGGACTTTGTGCGCGTGTTGCGCTCCTTCCTCCGCCAGGATCCGAACGTAATATTAATCGGTGAAATCCGCGATATTGAATCCGCGCGCATCGCCTCCCAGGCGGCGCTGACCGGCCATCTCGTCTTTGCGACCATGCACACCAACAATGCCTTGCAAGCCGTGAATCGCATGATTGACATCGGCGTTGAACCGTTCCTCGTCGCCCCCTCGCTTATTGCCCTGATGGCCCAGCGCCTTGTGCGGCGGATTTGCCCCAATTGCAAAGAAAAATATCTTGCGCCCAAATCCGTGCTGGATGATAATTTTGAATGGGACGGTGTTTCGGAAGTATATTTTTTCAAGGGAAAAGGATGTCCCCAATGCCGTGGCACAGGATATCTGGGGCGCCTCGCTCTGCATGAGTTATTCATCCTTAACAGCGCCACCCGCGAAAAAATTGCCCAGAATGCCTCCATCCTGATAGTGGAGGAAATTGCCCTCCAGTCCGGCTTTAAACCCCTGCGGCATGACGGCCTTAAAAAAGTTCTGCGCGGCTTAACCACGATTGAAGAAGTGGACCGGGTCACTTATCACGATGTTGAATGAAGCGCCGCTGGCCGGGCTCAGGAAAGGGTAAAAAATGAATATTGAAAACAAGTTTTCGGAAGGGGTGGGCCAGGCAGGCGGCAATAACCCCCTGGTGATTCCACCACATGGCGGATATCGCAAGCTCCGGTCGTTTTCTGTAACCGCTTTGTGGACAAGCGCTCGCGCACGCACGATCAGATGGTGCAAGCCGCGCGAAGCGGCCGGCAGAAGCCCCCTTCGCTCAAAAGCTACGGCGGGCCAGGCATCGCCGAGGGCAGTATGGCATCCGCAACCTCGAAGAAGACGGAACTTACGCTCACGAACGTTGCCAAGGCCAGCTTGGAAGAACTGCTTTTGGACTACGAGGATTTTCTGCGCCAGGGCAGATTGCTCCTCTGGGACAAAGACTCGTTCGAAGCGCTGGCCGTGCGGAACAGGTTTCGGTTGGACAGGTCAGACAAGTCGGACAAGTCGGACAAGTCAGACAAGTCAGACTTGTCCGATCCCTACGGCATCGCCGCGGCTTCCCCGGAAGCGGCGGCCAACACGCTGATTTGCCTGATCAACCAGGCCACCTATTTACTCAAGCGGCAGTTGGAGAAACTGGAGCAGAGTTTCCTGCATGAAGGCGGTTTCACGGAACGGCTCTACCGGGCGCGGCAGGAGATGCGTCGCCCAGGTTAATGAAATAAAAATTATGGAAACGACAAAAATAGTCTTATTCAAAGGCAAAAAAATCCGGAAAACAATTCATAATAATGAGTGGTGGTTTTCGGTTGTAGATGCGTGCGAGGCTCTTACAGATAGCATTGATGCTGGAGCTTATTGGAGAAAGTTGAAACAACGACTAACGGAAGAAGGAAGTGAAGTCGTGACATTTTGTCACGGGTTGAAATTGCCGCGGATTTTAGGACGCGACACTGTCCGCGCTCTGGATGGTAATTTTCATCTAAATTGAGCGATTCCGCTACAGGCGGATGCCTGCGGCAAATGCGTCCCGCCGCGGCGGGAAATAATAAATATCATACAGACGCTTGACGGCATTATCGAATATGTTACATTTGTAACAAACATGTTACAAGAGGCGCAAGATGAAGTTTAATATCTCATTGCCGAAACTATTAAATTCAGGGACAAGGATAAAAATCGCCAAGTTCCTGCTAACGCACGAGGCCTCTATGAGTGAAAGAGAAATTGCTTCCATATTAAAGGTCTCGCACATGAGTATTAATCGAATCTTACGGGAGTTATCCGGAATAAATTTTGTGGACTTTATTACCGTGGGTAAGGCTCATTTATGGAAAGCCAATCGCGGAAGTTATGCCTTCAGGGTGTTGTCTGAATTTATCAACGGCATATCCCGCATGCCGGAACCTTTAGATGATCTAAAGACCACCATTCTTAAACAAATACCCCAAAATTTAATTAAGCGAGTAGTTTTATTTGGTTCCGTTGCCGGAGGTGTTGAAAAAACAGACAGCGATATTGACGTTTTTTTTCTGGTGCAAGATGCCAAGGTCAGGGAAAAGCTGGAAATGGCATTGGAAAGATTATCAAATAGTTGCCTTGAGACATACGGCAACAGGTTATCCCCCTACATTTTGACCGAACACGAGCTGAAGCAGAAAAGAGGCTCAAAACTTCTTGTAGAAATCAATAAAGGCGTTGAAATATTCTCATCCAGAAAGGACAATGCGTGACGCCAAAATTTAAAACCAGGGACGTTGGTAAATGTCTATATGCGAATTATCTGAAAAGAGCCGAAGAATGTTTTCATGCAGCAAAGACTTCTTTTAATGCCCAGGAATGGAATGCCGCAACTATAAACGCTATTCACGCTTGCATTGCGGGTTGTGATGCAATGTGCGTATATTTCCTAGGCAAACGTCATGCCGGTGAAAGCCACAATGAGGCAGCGGCACTTTTTAAAACGATAGAGTCCGATGATGAAAACATAAATACAAATGCGAATAGAATTGCCAGAATACTCAGTGTTAAAAATCTAGCCGAGTATGAAGATAGACTGGTCCTTAGATCTGAGGCCGAGAAAGTCATTAAAAATTGCGAAAGATTTCTGGAATATGTTAAAGCAAAATTGCCAAAGTAGCCGGGGAAACGATAGCAAACCTCATTTTAATACTTAAGGGGTTCAGACTTTTCTACAACCCTGCCTGCCTGGACACTCCTATCAAATGGAAGATTACGAAGATTTAAAACTTCTGCTCAACGAGGTCTTCAAGGAACGCCATATTGATTTCTCGCAATACCGCGAGCAGTTGATTCAAAGGCGCGTCGCCGTCCGCCTGCGCGTGACCAAATGTCATTCCTACCCGGAATATATTGATTTTCTTAAACACCACCGGCATGAAATGGATACATTGCTGGACGCCTTGACCATCAATGTAAGCCAGTTTTACCGTGACCCAAGGGTCTTCCGAGCCATAGCGGGAAAAATCATCCCCCGGCTTTTCCCCGCCGAGGTCATTGAGAAAAGAAAGATTGTGCGCATCTGGAGTTGCGGCTGTTCTGGGGGCGAGGAGGCAACCACTGTTCTGATTTTGATTTCCGAATACCTTAAAGAAAACATCAATAAACCCCAAATATACATCTACGGCACGGATATAGATAAATGGAGCATTGAAAAGGCCAATGAAGGCGTCTATGAAGAATATGAATTCAAGGATATGCCGGCGGGATTAAAGGAAAAATACTTTCTTTCCGCGGGCAACCGTCGGTTTGAGCGCAAAAAGGAACTTAACCAATTCCTGTTTTTTCGCGAGCAGGATGTGATTAGGAGTGAGCCGGTTAAAAACGTGGACCTGATTCTTTGCCGCAATCTTTTTATCTATTTCAAGCGCGAGCTCCAGGAGCAGTGCCTTGACAAATTCTATCGCGCCCTGAACAAAGACGGATTCCTGGTGCTGGGCCTGACCGAGTCGTTGTGGGGCGCTTCGGCAAAGAGATTTACTGAGTTTGACAGGGAGAATAGGATATATGGGAAAAGGTAGTCATCCGCCGTCGCTCAAGAAGCTATGGCGGACGCGAAGCGCGAAAGGCACAAAGGCAGAAGGCAGTGGGCAAAAGTCAGAGGTCAGAAGAGGAAAAGGTGTCGGATTTCAGGTGTCAGGAACCTGAACACCGAACACAATGAGCACCGATAATAAATTCCAATTCCTGTTAGAAAAGATTCACCGGAACAAGGGCGTGGATTTCAGCCTCTACCGCGAGGGCACTTTAAGAAGGCGGATAGATTCCAGATTACGGATAACCGGTTGCAAGGATTATCTGGAATATGTCTCCTATCTCAATCGCAATCCTAATGAATACGACCGGCTGATTGAGGCGGTAACCATTAATGTTACCGAGTTTTTCCGCAATCCGGAGACTTTCCTCGCAATCCAGCAAAAGGTCATACCGGAAATTATTAAGCAGAAACCGGAAGATTCAAATCAGTTGCAAAAGTCGGTCCGGAACCCACCTCGGCCTTCGGCCACCCCTCCGGTGGAGGGGAACTTTCTGCCAAAGGCAGATCCGCCTCTGGCGGAAAGGAATTTAGGGACAAGAACTTATGCTCCCCTCCTGGGAGGGGTACGCGAAGCGGGGGGTGGGGCCGAAGATGACAGAAGAAGACTTTTGCAAGTAGCTCATTCAAAGAAAACCATCCGCGCCTGGTGCGCCGGCACCAGCTACGGGGAAGAAACCTACAGCGTTGCGATTTTATTTCTCCAACTGTTTCAGGGGAAAAATGCCGATTATGACGTCAAAATACTGGGGACGGACATTGACCCTGATTGCATCGCCAAGGCCAAAACAGGGCTCTACGAGCCAAGTCATTTGAAAGCAGTTGGCAAGGATATCCTGGACGGGTATTTTTCCAGGGACGGAAACAATTACAGAGTCAACGGCGAGGTGCGGCAACTGACCGAGTTTAAGCCGCATAATTTGATCTCCGATAAACCGTTCGAAAATTTAGATTTGATTCTTTGCCGCAACGTGGTAATATACTTTACAAAACCTCTACAGGAATTTGTCTGTAATATGTTTGTCAAGTGCTTGAAGCCGGGCGGGTTCCTGGTCCTGGGTAAAGTGGAATCGCTTGGCGGATATGCGCAGGGATTATTTGAGACGGTGGATAATAAGGAAAGAATTTATCGGAAGGTGTAAGAAGAAATTAGAAAGTTGAAATTGGTGATTGAAAATTTGACGGAATCTTTTCTTCCCAATTTCTATTTTCTAATTTCGGTGTTTTAATAACATAAAACTTGGAACATAGAGAACATCGAACAATTAGAGAAGGGGCAAATATGGCAAATATATTAAAAAAGAATTTGAAAGTCCGGGTCTTTGTTTTGTTCCTGGCAGTTTCGGTTGTCGGGGTATCAATCCTCGGCGGACTGGCCTACCTTGAGGGGCGACTCATCCTGCAGGACCAGATCCTGCGCGATTTCCAAAGCATTGGTCACTCAAGGGAAAACATGCTCGCGTTGCTTTTGGACAAATCAAAAACTGAATGTTTACTTCTTGCTGGCGACCGTTTTATCAGGGAAACCACGGACGCACTGATTCAAGAGGACGCTGAATCGCAAAAATTGCTTTCAGACCTTGTTTCCTATATGAAAGAATTTCTGGCCAGCAACCCCGGCAGTGTTGAATATTTTATTACGGACATGTCAGGCAAGATTATCGCCAGCACCGATGAAAAGCATGGCGGCATCGACCGCTCCAAAGACGAATACTTCCTGGAAGGTAAAAAAGGATTTCACATCAAGGACGTTTATCTTTCCGACGTAACCGAAAAAATTGGTTTTGTAATCTCCGGACCGCTGTATTCCGATACCAAGGAGGTGCTGGGCGTATTCGGCATTCGTTATGGCATGGATGCGTTAAACGCGATTACCGCCGATCGCGTGGGATTGGGGGAAACCGGCGAGATTTACATTGTGAACAAAGATGGCATCATTATCACCGAATCGCGGCATGAAAAAGATGTGGTCTTAAAACGAAAGTGCGAGTCAATGCCGGTCAAGCTTTGGCGGGCGCAAAAACAAGAAATGGGCGGAACGTATCCAGATTATCGCGGTCAATTGGTGCTGGGCGCTTCAATGGGCATCAACCTGGCAAAGCAATTCAGCGGTTTGGATTGGGTGATCCTGGCCGAGATAGATGATGATGAGGCTTACGCGCCGATTCAAAAACTGGGGCTGGCGATTCTTATCCTTGGGCTTGTCATAAGCTTTATAATCGCGCTTATCGCCTATTTTATTGCACGAAGCATCGCAAATCCGATCATCTTAATCGCGCGAATGGTGCAGAAGGTAGGCGAAGGCGACTTGACCCAGGATATTGCCGATACCAAGGCGGAGGATGAAATAGGGGTTTTATCCAAATCGTTCAAGCAGACCATCATCAGTTTAAGGAGCATCGTCTCGCAGGCATTGTCCACCGCCGAGCGCGTATCATCCTCATCCCAGGAACTTTCATCCAGCGCCCAGGAGATGAACGCCACGGCCGAGGAAGTTGCCTCAACGGTCCAGCAAATTGCCAAGGGCGCCAAAACCACCGCCCAAAGGGTTGAGGAAACATCCAAGGTAATGGAGCAGATGAACGCGTCGGTCGGCCAGGTGGCAACCAGCGCCCAGAGCGCGGCCGGCGCGTCAGCGCAGGCCAACCAGAGCGCGCAAGAGGGCGGCAAGGCCGCGAAAGAGGCCGTGGAAAAAATGAACAGGATTTACGAGACCGTAACCGCGTCCGGCGCAGTGGTTAAAAAACTGGGCGAACGCTCGGAACAGATCAGCGATATTATCAATGTCATCACCGGCATCGCCGACCAGACCAATCTGCTGGCCTTGAACGCGGCGATTGAGGCGGCCCGGGCCGGAGAAGCCGGGCGCGGCTTTGCCGTGGTTGCGGAGGAAGTAAGAAAACTTGCCGAAGGTTCGGCCAAGGCGGCCGACCAGATAGGCAAACTAATCAAAGAAATCCAGAAAGAAACTTTGGATGCAGTGGGCGCCATGCAGGCGGGTTCAAAAGAAGTTACTGAAGGCCGCGTGATAATCGCCAAAGCGGGCGACGCCCTGAATGAAATTATAAAGGTAGTGGAAAATACTGCCAGCATGGTGGAACAGATTTCTGCCGCCTCCCAGCAAATGTCGGCCGGAACCAAACAGGTGGTCAAAAGCGTGGATGAGATCGCATCCACCGCCGAGGAATCCGCTTCGGCCACCGAGGAAGCGAGCGCATCCACGGAGGAGATGACGGCTTCCATGCAGGAGATGTCGGCTTCGGCACAGGAACTGGCTGAGATGGCGATTAATTTGCGGGATGTGGTTGCGAAATTTAAGGTAACGGAAACCGGGGGCGGATTAAAGCCGGCTGCCCCGCCGAAAGAAGAAAAAATATTTACGCCGAAAAAAAATGTTTTAGCCGAAAAGCTGGCGGCCAGAAGTCAGAAGCCAGAAGTCAGAAGCCAGAAGTCAGAAAACCGGGCTTAAGGCATATATTTGCAAGCGATTTGCGAAGTGCTATGTACGACTGACGACGTGCGAAATGCGAGGTTAAGATGCCCAAAACGGAACTTAAATCAAAATTCAGGGAAATCCAGCTGGTAATATTCCGCCTGCGCGATGAAGAATTCGGCGTTGAAATCGGTTCGGTTCTGGAGATTTCGCGCGTGCTGGATATAACCCATATTCCGGAAGCGCCCGGATTTATAGAAGGCGTGATAAATTTAAGAGGCAAGGTTCTGGCGGTGCTTGCCCTGGCAAGACAGTTCGGCCTTCAAGAAGAAAAGGAACTGCCCAAGACCGCCCGGATAATTGTCATCGAAGTCCATAATACAAGCCTGGGCTTGATTGTGGACGAGGTGCCGGAGGTTATTAAAATTTCCGAGGAAGAAATTGAACCGACACCGGAAATAATCCAGAGCGAAGTCAACCGGCATTATATCAAAGGGGTGGCCAAGCTTGGCGCGCGCCTGATTATTCTTTTGGACATAAACAACGTCCTTTCCTTCCATGAAGTAGAAGAGGCGGCGAAGGTGGCTAAAGTAGTTGAAGCATAAATAGAGCCTGTTCGAAAAGTTCTCAAGCTCTCAAATTCGAATATCGAAGCACGAAATCCGAAACAATATCGAAATTCAAATGTTTAAAATTCAAAACCAGAGTGTTTTCTTGAGTTTTTATCATTGATATTTCGGTCATTTGAATTTGTTTCGAATTTCGGATTTCGAATTTAGGTTGCGGGCATAACCCGCATTGGAACATAACACTTAAAACATAGAACATAATACATAGAACAATTAAGCAAGAGAGGAGAACATGGCAAATATATTAATCGTGGATGACGCGTTATTTATGCGAAAGATTCTTTCGGATATTTTAAGCGAGGAAGGCCATAAAATTGTCGGCGAGGCGGAGAATGCCAAGGAGGCAATTGAACTATATAAGAAGCTTAAGCCGGATATCGTCACGATGGATATCATTATGCCGGAGATAGACGGCATTAACACGCTCAAGGCCATCAAGCAGATATTAAAATCCGATAAAAATGCCAGGATTGTGATTGTGAGCGCGATGGGCCAGCAGGATATGGTGGTTGAATCAATCCAGGCCGGCGCCAAGGATTTTGTCGTCAAGCCGTTCCAGCGTTCGCGGATAACCGAGTCAATTGCCCGCATTCTCAGGGACTGAGCCACGACATGGAGCCAATTAAGGTTGGAATGGCAGAATATAAAGTCATGGGAAACCCCGCTGTCCTGACGAGCATCGGGCTGGGCTCCTGCATTGGCATCGTTCTTTATGACGCCATCAATAAAATCGGCGCCTTGGCCCATATAATGCTTCCAAGGCAAAGCGAAGCCAAAAACAAATCCAACCCGGCCAAATTTGCGGATACATCCATTGATTTAATGCTTGCGGAAATGGAGGAACGAGGTTCCTTCAAGCGCAATATAAAGGCCAAGTTGTTTGGCGGCGCCAACATGTTTCCAAAAGTACAAGGCAAAATATTATTGAACGTGGGCGCAAGGAACTCGGCGGCGGTTAAAGAAGAGCTGATAAAAAGAAAAATAGCCGTTGTTGCCGAAGATTTGGGCGGGCACTTCGGGCGCACGATTGTCTTTGACACCCGGAACGGAAGCGTGCGCGTGAAGACCATCAGGGGAGAAAGCGTGGTGTACTAAACCTTGGTTTCAGTGTTCGGTGTTCAGGGTTCTGGCAGCTGAAACCTGCTGAACTGTGAACATTGGAACATATAACTTGAAACATAAGACTTAGAACATTAAGAAAGAGGAAGACCATGGCAAAGAAAATTCTGATTGCGGATGATTCGGCTTTTATGCGTCTGACCCTGCGCGATATTCTCACCAAGGGAGGATATGATGTGGCGGGCGAAGCCGAGACGGGCGAAGAGGCGGTTAAGAAATCCAAGCATCTTAAACCAGACCTGATAACGATGGATATTGTCATGGTGGGCGGCGGCGGAATTGAGGCGGTCAAAAGTTTAATCGCCAATAGCCCCCAGGTGAAAATTCTCATGGTCAGCGCCATGGGCCAGCAGGCGTTAATGATTGAGGCGATCCAGGCCGGCGCCCAGGGATTCATTATCAAACCGTTTAAGGCGGAACAGGTTATTGCGGAGGTGAAGAGGATTATCGGATGATGAAGAACGTACATCGTACAGAGAAGACCGTATGCCGTACATCGTACTTAGTACATCGTCAGACAAAGTACGAAGTACGAATGACCATTTACGCTCCGCAAAGTGCGACTGACGATATACGATTGAGAGAAAGAGGGAAAGAATGGAAAAGATAAGAAATTTTAAAGAATTGAAGATATGGCAAAAAGGCATAGAAATCGTTAAAGACGTCTATTTATTAACAAGAATATTTCCGAAAGAAGAAATATACGGGCTCACTTCGCAGATGAGACGTTCAGCCATATCAATACCTTCTAACATCGCGGAAGGCTTTAAAAGATATCACAACAAAGAATATAGTCAGTTTTTACATATTTCTCTGGGCTCGGCGGCAGAATTAGAAACTCAATTGATAATTACCAAAGAATTGGGATTAGTAGAAAACAACAATGCCTTATTACCCGATATTTTAGAAAATATAGACCACGTTTCAAAAATGATCTCTTCCCTTCTTAATAAGCTCAAATAACGAAAGAACGTACTTCGTACATAGTACATTGTACTTCGCAGATCGTCTGACGAAGGACGATGTACGCTCCGCGAAGTGCGAAGTACGAATGACGACAAAAATTCGAGTACTGGTGGTAGATGATTCGGCGCTGATGCGCAAGATAATCAGCGATATCATCAATGCCGATCCGGATTGCGAGGTCGTGGCCACCGCCAGAAACGGCGAGGAGGCCGTTAAAAGCACGGCCATTCTGAGGCCGGATGTAATTACCTTGGACATCCAGTTGCCGAAGCTGGACGGAATTTCCGCCCTGAAATACATCATGAGCGAGTGGCCGACCCCGGTCGTCATTGTTACCGGTTTCCCTCGGTTTGGGGGCAAAGATACTTTAACATGTCTTGAATATGGCGCCGTGGACCTGGTGATCAAGCCCGACGGCCCGGTCTCCCTTAATTTTGAGATTAAAAAAGACGAGCTTTTGCGAAAAATCAAGGCAGCCAGCCAGGTCAGGCGGAGCCTGTTACAACCAACGTTTGTTGAAACGCGCTCCATCAAAAAGAAAACAAAAAACGTTTTGTCCGATAAAATCGTGGTTATCGCGACATCTACCGGCGGCCCGAAGGCCCTGACCGAAATATTACCGAAGCTGGCGCCGGATATTAAAGCCGGTCTTATTATTATTCAGCATATGCCGGAGGGATTCACGCGATCAATGGCGGAAAGGTTAAACGGCGAGTCCAGGTTGATAATTAAGGAGGCTGAAGATGGCGATTCCGTCACAAACGGGATAGTCATGATTGCCCCGGGCGGGCGCCATTTGATACTGGGGAAAACGAGCAATGGCGTCAGAATCAAATTATTGAATAAATCAAACGTAAACGAGCTTTGCCCTTCGGCGGATATTGCCATGAAATCCACCGCACCGCTCTACGGCCGGAATTGCCTGGGGGTTATTCTTACCGGCATGGGCAGTGATGGGGTGGAAGGTTTAAGGGCAATAAAGCAAGCCGGCGGAAGCACCGTGGCGGAAGATGAAGCAACCTGTATCGTCTACGGCATGCCTAAAATTGCCGTTGAGCAAAAAGTTGTTGACAAGATTTTGCCTTTGCCGGAAATAGCGGCGGAGATCATGAATTGGGCGGAAGAGAGGGTACATAGTACATAGTACTTCGTACTTAGTCAGACGATGTGCGAAGTGCGACTGACGATGTACGTTCTGCGATGTACGAAGGACCCGCCCACAGCGCTACGCGCAGTGTTGCGGGCAGGCGAAGGACGATGTACTAACGACGAATGACGATTATGGAAACCAATCAATATAAAGAATTATTCGCAAGCGAGGCGAAAGAAATCTTGGGCATTTTAAATAAATGCCTCGTTAACCTGGAAAAGCATCCCGAAGACAAGGAGTGCCTGAATGAAATATTCAGGCAGGCGCACACTTTAAAGGGCATGGCCGCCACCATGGGCTACGATGATATCACGAAACTTACCCATGCAATGGAAAGCGTACTGGACCTCCTGCGGCAGGGAAAATTCAGGACGGATAAAAGCATCGTGGACTTGTTGTTTGATTCATTTGACGCCTTGGAAGAATTAACGAATACTGCTTCAGGCGTGAAAGGCACCGGCAATAACAAGCGCGATATCATGGCACTGGCGGCCAAGCTGGAGAAAATATCCGCCGGCCACAATAGCAAAATGAACCTGATTGATAAAAACGAAACGGCAACTCTCCGCCCGAAAGAACCCGATCGGCGCGAAACAACCGAGAAAGAAAAACCGGAAGGTATAGAGAGTGAAACCTACCAGGTGTTTATCACTATTGCCGGGGAAAGCGAGTTTAAGCGGCCGCGGGCTTTTGTGGCCGTAAGAGCCCTGCAGAATGCCGGCAAGGTGGTCCATCCCGAATTGCTTTATAAACAACTGGCCGAGGTCGACTTTGACGGCCGCTTTGAGTTCCTGCTTGTCACCAATGAGCGGCCGGACTTGATCAGCGAAAAAGTCAAGGCGATCCAGGATGTGGAAAATGTTATCATTAAGCCCTTTAATCCGGGCGAAGCATCATTATCCCCGGACGGATCGGTGGCGCAACGACTGTTGCCCCCGAAGGATGGCGGGGAATCAAGGCCTGAATCGCAGATGGTCAGGGTACCTTTAAATAAACTGGATAATTTAATGGACATGGTCGGCGAGCTGGTGATCAACAAATTAAGATTAAAGAATATTGCCAAGGAATTGAACCATGAGCCCATGGATGAAGCCCTGGACCAGTTGAGCCGGCTTGCCAATGACTTGCAGACGGAAATTATTGATGTTCGGCTTGTTCCCATGGATTATATTTTCAACCGGTTTCCGCGCCTGGTAAGAGACCTGGCCGTGCAGGAGAAGAAAGAGGTGGATTTTGTCGTGGAGGGCGCGGATATTGGACTGGATAGAACCATACTGGACGAGATAAACACTCCTTTAGTTCACCTTCTTAAAAACTCGGTAGCACACGGCATAGAATTGCCGGAAGAAAGAAAAAAGGCAGGCAAGAATCCAATTGGCAAAGTCATATTATCCGCCAGAAGAGAACGGGCCTTCGTGATGATTGAATTGTCGGATGATGGCCGGGGAATGGATGTTGAGCTAATAAAAAAAAACGCCATTCAAACGGGGATAATTTCTGAAGAAGAAGCGTCAAAATTAAGCGCGGAAGACGCGTTGATGCTGATAACTCTGCCGGGCTTCAGCACCAGCGTGGCGGTAACCGAGGCGTCCGGTCGCGGAGTGGGAATGAATGCCGTCAAAACAACCGTGGAGTCTTTTGGCGGCTTTTTGACTGTTGAGAGCAACCCTCATGAGGGCAGCCGGTTTATCTTGAAATTACCGCTCAGCATGGCAATCATTCAGGCGCTCCTGGTGGGGGTGGCCAATGAAACTTACGCTATCCCGCTGGTTAATATAACCGAAATAGTAACTATTAAACCGGCTATTATCAAGATGGTGGAACATCACGAGGTTATCCCTTATCATGATGAAGTCCTGCCCTTGATAAGGCTGAGGGAGAGATTTGGATTCGTGACTAAAAATAGCGCTGCCGATTATTTGCCGGTTGGTACTGAAACCGGCGAAATGGACCGGAAAACAACAAAGCGTCTTTCCGTTGTTGTTGTTGAAATGGGACGTAAAAAAGCCGGACTGGTAGTGGATCGTTTTCCGGAAAAGCAGGAGGTAGTGATTAAAACTTTGACGGAGCCATTGAAAAACATGCGCGGTATTGCCGGCGCCACAATTTTGGCAAACGGGAAAGTGGCACTGATCGTGGACGTGAACGCGCTGTTTTAGATTATAGAAATTCAATAATTGCCACAAAAATGCACAAGAAATACAAAAAACCAGCCACTGGCTGATCCGCCTGTGGCGGAGAAAATAATATCTACCTTGTGAATTTTGTGCATTTTTGTGGCTAGTATGATTTAAGAAAGGAATCAGATGGAAATAAAACTATCAAAATCACAGCTGGATATCCTGAAAGAGATTGAAACTATCGGGGTCGGCAATGCCGCCACCGGCCTGGCCAGGATGCTGAATAAACGAGTTGACATCAAAGTACCTTCCGCCGTGGTGACAAAACTGGAAAAAGTGCCAGGCATGCTCGGCGGACCGGAGGAAAAAGTTGCCGCGGTTTATTTTCAGGTCATCAGCAAGTTTTCCGGCAGCGCCATATTGGTTTTCCCGGCGGCGGAGGCTTTTCGAATTGCCGAAATTCTTTTAAACCGGCCTAAAAAATCAATCACTACTTTTGATGAATTAAGCGCGTCTGCCATAAAAGAGCTGGGTAATATTTACCTTGGCGCCTACCTGACGGCATTATTTGATTTTTTAAAAATAAGCTTCAAATATTCTGTCCCGAGCATGGTGACGGATATGCTTCAGGCCGTATTGGACGGCATATTGATCCAACTGGCCCTGGAAGCCGAAAGCGCGGTCGTACTGGATACGGAGTTCAGCATAGATAAAGATAAAGTTCGCGGTCTTTTCCTTTTTCTTCCTGATCCGGAAGGAATAAAGACAATCTTGAATTCGCTTAAGTCTAAGGAATAACCCACTGATGGTGGACATGCTCGGAAATAGCGGAAGATAATGATATACGAAACATAGATAAAAAGGAGATGCGAAAATGGAAAAGATAAAGGTTCTATTGGCCGATGACGATGCTGGTTTCCGAAAACTTCTGGCCGTGCAGATCAAGGCGTGGGGCTACGATTTGCTTGAGGCGGAAAACGGCAAACAGGCGCTTGAATTGGCAACGACTGAAAAACCCGACATAATATTATTGGATTACATGATGCCGGAGATGGATGGGTTCGCGGTTCTTGAGCAGATAAGAAAAACTAACACCGATGTGGCGGTGGTGATGCTTACCGCCTATACCGAGGAAAAATATATCAAGACGGCGGCCAAGTTGGGCATAAAAGCCTTTGTGCCAAAAATAAGCGCCTATGCGGACACGCATGCCTATGTAAAAATGGCGCTGGAAATGATCGCGCGCAAGTTAAAAGCGGCCCAGCAAAATAAAGGTGGATAGACTGCCAGCCTGCAGTCTTCCGCCACAGGCGGCCTGCCCGAGCGTCGGCCAGGGATCCGCCTCCCGCCGTTGCTAAAGCTATGGCGGGCAAGCTGTCAGAAAACAACATGATGCTTTGTCCATATGAATAATTATTTTGAAAATCCTTTATACAGAAAAGCCTTCCTTGAGGATACCGACCGGATTATGGCCGGTTTTCAGAAGGATTTTTCACTTTTAAAATCTGGTAAAAACAAGAAAGACGCGTTAAAAAATATTCACCGTTACGCCCATAGCCTTAAAGGATTATCCGCGATGATGGAGCTCGCTGATATCGGCGCAGTTGCCGAAAACCTGGAGTATGTCCTGGCAAAAACTTTGAAGGAAAATGTTTTTGATCTGGATGCGGATAAAATGGGCGAAATCAAAAATGGTTTTGAGAAAATTGACCTCTTGCTTAAAATTATCAAAGATAATTCAATGGATCGGCTGGAGACTGAAAGAAGCCTTAAGACGCCGCCGACTCCATCCGTCAGCTGACGGACCGACAAAGGTGAGCAGCATAAATGACAATGAGCGGAGACGATATCATTTTTTATATCTGGTTCTTTTTCCGGGCGGTGTTCACTTTCCTGGTAATCGTCTTCCTGATCAGCGGGCTGGATGACCTGTTCGTGGACCTGGTGTATTATATCCGGGCTGGCTACCGCGCCATTTTCCGCCGACATTTGATCCGCCCCATCACCCGCGAACAGCTCAACGCATGCCCGGAAAAGCCGATTGCCATAATGATCCCCGCCTGGAACGAATCCGACGTCATTGACAAGATGCTGCTCAACACCCTCACGACGCTGGACTACGAAAGCTACCACATTTTTGTCGGCACCTACCCCAACGACGAAGCTACCCTGTTGGCCGTGGAAAAAATCCGCGAAATTTATCCGTATGTATCGGCCATAGTTACCCCGGCTGACGGCCCGACCAACAAGGCCGACTGCCTGAACTGGATTATCCAGGGTATCTTCGCTTACGAAAAGGAAATTGGCGTGCAATTTGATATCTTCGTCATGCACGACGCGGAGGACATCATCCATCCGCTGTCGTTCAAATATTTTAATTATCTCATTCCCCGCGTGCACATGATTCAACTGCCGGTATTGGCCCTGGAATGGCGAAATGCCCGCTGGGTGGCCGGCATCTATATTGACGAATTCGCCGAGCTTCACAGCAAAGATTTACGGGCACGGGAATTATTGGCAAACTCTGTCCCGTCCGCCGGCGTCGGCACTGCCCTGAGCCGGACAGCGGTTGACTTTCTTCGCCGAAAGCATCAGCAGCAGGTCTTTGATATCCGTTCACTTACGGAGGATTACCAGCTGGGCCTCCAGCTCCGTGAACTGCAGGGTAAAAAAATATTTCTTCAGCAGGCCGTTGAACGCGTGGAACCCCGCCGCCACTGGCTGACCGGCAAACTTGTCCAGCGCAAGGTCCTTGATCAGATTGCTACGCGCGAATTTTTCCCCAACAATTTTGCCGCCGCCGTCCGCCAGCGGGCGCGCTGGATCATGGGAATCGCCATCCAGGGATGGCGCATGGGCTGGACGGACTCCCTGGGCGCCAACTACTTCCTGTTCCGCGACCGCAAGGGACTAATAACCAACCTCCTGACACTGGCCGGCTACCCGATTGTGATCTTCTGGTTGGTTGTCTGGCTGGTTGAATGGCTGAATCCCAACTTGGTGATTCCGCCGCTGATTGAAAACCATGAGCTCTACTCCACGCTGATGTGGATTGTCCTGGGGCTTCTGCTCTGGCGGCTCATTAACCGCGTCGTGGCGGTAGATCGCATCTATGGTATCGGGCAAGCCCTGCTTTCCATGCCGCGCCTGGTGGTCGGAAATTTTGTGAACTTCTGGGCCACCGTGCAAGCCATCCGCCGGTATATCCGCAGCCGGATTTCCGGCAAGGCGCCGGAATGGATCAAGACCGATCACGCCTACCCCTCTGACGAGCAGCTGCGCCTGTTTCACCGGAAACTGGGCGACCTGCTTCTTGATCGCCGGTTGATCACAACCAAACAGTTGGAGCAGGCCCTGCAGGAACAGAAAAAAACCGGCAAAAAACTGGGCGAGATTCTTGTGGCCCTGGGCGTCCTGTGGGAGGAAGACCTTGTTTCCGTGCTCGCGCACCAGCTGAATCTTAAATCCGTCGAAATTGATCCTTACGCCGCGCCGCCCGAACTGCTCCGGCAGGTGCCCGAAGCAACCGCCCGGACATACCGCATTTATCCATTGGGCATTGAAGGCAACGCTCTTCTCCTTGCCACCGATTCCGCCGATACCATGGCCCATCAAAAAGATTTGGAAACATTGCTCGGTCGGCCGGTGGCTTTCCAGATGACATCATCCGCCGACATCCAGTTCGCTTTTGCGAGAGGGTACGCGCTTAAACGGATTATCACCGCGGCGCCGGGAGAACGGCTGGGCGAACGCCTGGTCAAATCCGGGAAAATCACGCTGAAGCAACTTCGCGAAGCGTTGCGCCGGCAAAAGCGCACGGATCGTCCCCTAGGTGAAATCCTCGTGGACATGAAAATTATCACGGAGGGTGAAATAAGAGAGGCCCTGGCAAAAAAATGAATTTCCGGAATGACAAATTATGCCTTCGGCAATTTATATCTGTAGCCGGCCTCGCTGAGGCCGGTCTTCTCCGGGGTCAACGACCCCGGCTACAATCTTTGAAATTCCTGTCCACTAATTCAATACCCCGGTTCCTTGTAACTACCGGATTTATCATCATTTTCGTCGTTTCCACCCTGGCCAATTCGCTCTCTTCAACTTTGCCGCCATCCTCCGCACGCTACGGGTTGGTAAAAACCCAGCGTATCCGCTTCAATAACGCCCCCCTGTTCAAGAAAGCCAACGCGGCCGTGAATCAACGCGACGATGGCACCGCGATAAAATACTTCAATGAAATCTTGGAAAACGATCCCGGAAGCAATCCTGCCAAGCTCTCCCTCATCGCCCTCTATGAGCGCGCGAACCGATACGATGATGGTATCCGTCTTTGCGACGAGTTGATCAGGCAATATCCGGATTTCACTGACGCTTACTGTTCCAAGGGTTACCTGGCCATGAAAGGCAAAAAATACGATCTTGCCGCAGCAGCCTGGCAAGAGGGATTAAATAGAGCGCCGGCGGGTTTTTCGCGCCGGCGGGAGATACTCAAGGCATTAGGGCAGGCTTACGCACGCCTTGGAAGATACGACAAAGTTGTTGACTGCTATGCACAGGCACTGGCCATTGAAAAAAATCCGCGTCAAAAATTTGAATTGGGATTGTTCATTGCCGGACTATTCATTGAACAGCACCGGCCCAACGATGCGCGGGCATGGCTGAAAAAAATCGCGCCTTTCGCGGGAGCGGATATCCGCTGGCCGCTGACCATGGCGCGCGTGGATTTCCTTGCCGAAGATTACCGCGCGTGCATTGACCGGCTGATTGCCCTGAAGGAACGACCCCCCAACGCCACTCTTTTACTCGGGTTTGCATTCATGAAACGCGGGATGCCCGGACCGGCGCTGGAATTTTTAAATGAAATCCATGAACCGGACGTATTGACGCCGGACGAACAATGGAGCCTGTTCCGTAACCGGGCCTACTTGAACTTTGACCAGAACCAGTATGCGGAAGCGCTCATAGACTCTGATGCGGCGATGGCTCGGGAGCCCTCCGTGGACATGGCGCTGGTGCATCTGAAATCGCTGGCGAACGTCAGCGTCAGCAACAATATTGAAAAAGCGGGGGAATACCTCCTTAACCCGGAAGAGAGCGATCTCGGCCTGACCGGCGCGGAACAGGCGCAGGTTCTTATCGTGATGGGGCGCAGCCTTAATCGGCAAAAACAATATGACAACGCCGTCAAGCGGCTGACTGACGCCGTGAAACTGGATTCGTCGTTGATAGAACCGTTTTATCTCCGGGGGCTGGCGTATCACGCACTCGGCAAATCCAAGGAAGCCCTGACGAATTACCAGGAATACGTCAGGATGGAAACCAACCCCCCGGCAACCTTCTGGGGCGATCTCGGCCAGGCGGAAGGGAAATACCGGGAATATAAAAAAGGCACGGCCGCGCTCCGGCGATCGCTTGAGTACCATTCCGTGGACGTGGACACGCTTTCCGACCAGGGTTACCAGTTTATGAAGTGGAATCATAACCGGGAATCACAACAAGCATTCCGACGCGCCATTGACCTCTACGCCGACCTGGTGCCGCGCGTGCCAACAAACGAAACTGCCGCCTACCGAAACCACGAGGTAGCCATGAAACAGGAATACACCAAGCTGGACCATCTCTTCGGCATCCAGGGATACGTGAGCCGGACCGATTACGGTTTTCCAACGAATGTCGGCATATCATCGGTTGACGGCGCCCTGCCTTCACAATATGGCATGGAATTATCGCTTCGCCCGCCGGTGGTTGGTTTTTTCAACGAAAAAACGCTTGAGGTGTTCGGACAGTTAACCGGCAATTTTAAGAATCCGACATGGACGCCGGACCCCGACTCGTACCAGGGCATGCTGGGACTCCGCGCAAAGCCGTTTGAGCGGTTAAACTACAACATGTCCTTCGCGCGCCTGTTCAAGATCGGTGACAACGCCGAGGACAACTGGCTCTGGCGGAATATGGCATCCTGGGAACGCGGGGAAAAGCCGGCGCAAGGGAAAAAGGTCGGCCTGAATCTAAAACTTTTCGGAGATCTCGGATATTATTTTGATCCGCGTGTCCGGTGGTACGGTTACATTGACGGCCGGGCGGGTCCATCATTCCGGCTCGCCCAGAACGCTCTCCTGGTCTTGCCCCAGCTCATGGGCATCATGCGCTATGAAACCAATGACAAGGGCGACACCGGGTCTTACGGCTTGGCGGGAATCGGCTGTTCGCTCAGGTTGTTTGAAAAAGAAAGCCGTTATCTCATCAATCGCCTTTACGCGGATATTTTTGCCTATTATACTTGGGGACAGTTTATGTCAACGCCAAACGGCTTTGATGACCGCTCATTTGATGGAGTCATGTTCGGAATAAATCTGGTGAAATAATTAAGCTAAAAGGTGGACCCGCCTTCGCGAAGCCGCTTCGGTGGGCGAGGAAGGTAGACTGAAGGCTGCTAGGCTCCGCCGGAGCGCTACGCCCAGGCGAGAAGGCTGTTAGGTCAGAAAATATGCGAAATTATAGATTTACATCTTTATTGGCGCAGTGCATCGCGGTTATTATTACGGCAATCATGCCGGCTAATGCGCCAATTTTCGCGGCATCCGCCGGGAAAGTCTCCGGCACATTCATCCAATTGAACCGCCAATCTACCGAATATTCCACGACGCAATGGAAAGCGTTCCTGACCCGAATGCAGGCAATCGGCATTGATACGGTGTTTATCCAGTGGACGGCCGAACCGCCGGTGTTGTATTTTAAAGACAATGATTTGCATTTCAATGAACAATACGACGCCCTTGAGCGCCTGATGGAAGCGGCGCGCGGCATGTCTTTTTCCATCTTCCTCGGGCTGCAGAATGACTCGGAATTCTGGAAAGAAATCACGGCGCGCGACAAGGCCTTGCGCGATTATTTCCTGGTGCGGCAGGCGCAAAACGAGCGTGTTCAGGCGGCTTTGCTCAAGGCCTTTGGAAAACGCGATGACTGGGTCGGCTATTACATCCCCGACGAGATTGACGACCTTTCGTGGCGGGATGCCGGTCACCGGCGTTTTCTTAAGGATTATCTGCGCGGAACGATCCGGATCCTGCGGGAACATGATGCCCGCCGCGCGGTCGCCATCAGCGCCTTTTTCCGGACGCGGACAGCGCCGGAAGTGGTTGTCAAAAATTTGGATGCGTTAACTGCCGATATCGGCTTGGATTACCTCCTGCTTCAGGACGGCGCCGGAAACAACGATCCGCCGGAAGACGTCCTTGGCCTGTATTATCGTGCCATGCTCAATATTAGAAAAACACACGCGCCGGAACTCTGGGCCGTGCTTGAAGCCTTCCGCCAGACTTCCGGCGAAGGGAAACCTTTCACGGCGGAACCGGCGCCCCCGGGTAATTTTGTCCGCCAGATTCAGGCGGCGTCCGGATTCAAACGCCGGATTCTATTCTCGTTCCCTGATTACGTTGATCCCGGGCGCGGATCCGCGGCACAGGCGCTGTATAAAATGCTTGGCGGGCATTCTGGGGCGCCGGAAAGACGGAAATGAACATGGCTTCAAAATTGGCGACGGCTATTTTATTATTTTCAGCCATGCTCATCGCGGTACAAGCGACGCTGTTGTGCGAAACACCGCTGGCCGGCGATTTTGACGGCGACGGAAAATGTGACCCAACCATCCATACCCGAAGTATGGGCACGTGGCAGGTGCGATTGTCAAGCATGGCATACAATACAGTTTCAACGCACTTGGGCGCCGCCGCGTTCACCCCGCTGCCCGGCGATTTTGACGGCGACCGCAAGTCCGACCCCACCGTTTATCAGGATAACACGGGCTTATGGATCATTAAACTTTCCGGGCTCGGATATGCGCCGATGTGCGCCACGCTGGGTGGGTCCGGGTATGTACCGATTGCCGGTGACTTTGACGGAGATGGAAAATACGATCCGGCCGTGTATCAGGAAACCACCGGCCGCTGGCTGGTAAATCTTTCCACGATTGGATATGCCACGGTGTCCACAACCCTCGGCGGAACCGGTTATACGACCGTCTCCGGCGACTATGACGGCGACGGCAAAACCGATCCGGCCGTGTACGGAAACGGGACATGGAGTATTCTACTTTCAAGTCAGGGCTATGTTACAGCAACCATGGCGTTAGGCGGAACCAATTGGACACCGGTATGCGGCGATTTTGACGGCGACGGCAAGACTGACCCGGCCGTGTATGACAATGCCAACGGCATTTGGATGGTAAACCTATCCAGCTTGGAGTACGTAACTTTTGCCACAAGGCTGGGCGACGCGGGAACAACGCCGCTGACCGGCGATTATGATGGCGATGGCAAGGCGGATCCGTCCGTGTACTGCGAATCCACGCGAACGATGACAACCCGATTGTCGGGCAACAACTACGAACCGGTATCTGTATCCATTGGCACAGCTCCCCCCGCACGGGTCTTGATTCTCTACGATTCCCTCGGCCAATACGGATGGTGGGGGAATCTCTTCCAACAGATGCTGGCGAATTTAATCAGCCATTTTAATATCCCATATACCACCCAGCCCGTGGAACGCTACAGCACCGGTAACCTGAACGGCTTTACGGCAACGTTTTACATTGGATGCATTTATGACAACCCGTTAAATTCCGCGTTTCGGCAGGATGTCCTGAGCTCCACGAATACGGTCTGCTGGCTCGGGCTTAATCTTTCACAAATTGCATGGAGTTCATCATCCAATAATCCGGCCTTTACGGAAAAATTCGGCTTTCAATTTGATGGGAATGAATCCGGGTTCACGGAAGTGAGGTACAAAGGGAAAACCCTGCCGTTTACAGACCCGGATTCCATACTGGGAATTATCACCATTATTAACTCCAACCGGGCCTCGGCGCAGGTCACCGCATATAGCGGCCAGACCTCGAATTCATGCCCCTATATCACCCATGCTTCCAATCTGTGGTATGTCGCGGATAATCCTCTCGGCTTTGAAACGATGGCGGATCGCACCCTGGCGTTCGCCGATATCCTGCATGATATCCTTGGTATCCAGCACGCCGAGAGCCATCGCGCCGTCATCCGCATTGAAGATGTCAATCCCATGACCACGGTATCCCATCTGGATGCCATCGCCCTCTATCTTCAGGGGCAAAACATTCCTTACACGGTTTCAGTTATTCCGGAATACCGCGATCCGCTTGGGGTTGACAACGGCGGTATTCCCAGAACCGTCACGATGGATGATAGAACGGACCTGGTTGATGCCCTTAATTATATGGCGTCCCATGGCGGCCAGATTATACAGCACGGCTACACCCACCAATACGATTCGGTCCCCAACCCGCACGGTTCTACAGCATCAGATTATGAATTTTACAGGTGTATTGCCGAAAACGGCACCAATGTCATGGTGGGTCCCGTACTGGAAGATAACGGCGCGTGGGCAGGCCAACGCGTGCTCACGGGACACTCCATACTATCATCCCATGAATTGACACCGATTGCCTGGTTGACGCCCCACTACTATGCTTCGGAAATTGACTATGGCGTATTTCCGGCTCTGTTCCCGCTTGCTTTGGATCGGGGTGTTTATTTCGCATCCGACACGGACGGCGCCACTCACGGACTGGAACATTTGCCGGCGTTTATGATTCCTCGTGACGTATATGGACAGAGACGCGTACCGGAAACCATCGGATATATCAGCCCCTCGGAAGGCATTCTGCCCGCCACGTTGATTGACCGCGCGGATAAAAATCTGGTTGTACGGGATGGGTGGGCCAGTTGTTATTATCACTGGTTTCTGGGAACCAACTATCTACCCGAACTTGTCACGGGATTAACCAACCTCGGTTTCCGGTTCACCACGATTGATCCCGCCATGGAATGATACGAATTGTGGCTGGCCTCGATGAGGCCGGGCATTCTCCGGGATCAGCCCATTCGGCAAGCTCAGGACGGGCGACCCCGGCTACAGATCATAAGAAATCAACACATCCTTGATACTTCCATTCTTCAGCATTCGGAACTAATTTTGCCCGAACCGGATTATTCATTACATATTGCCATTTTTTGCCGTAACTTTCTTCCGATCGCAATACGTGATCAAAAAATCCTTCCTGCCAAAATGGAGTTTCAATATCAAGCAGTTGTATGATCCGTTTGCTGGTCCATTGCTTCCAATTGCCAATGAATCTGGATAATGAAATTGCCGAATGGGCCGATCGACAAAAGAAATGAACATGATCAGGCATAATCACATACCGTCCGATTGCCCAATCATGCCGCGCTAGCGCACGTTCCCATTCATCAACCAATATTCGCTCAACCGAATCAGATACCAATACCGACTTTCGATCATTTACACAGGTTGTAATGAAATATAACGGTTGATTTACAAAAAGACGTGTCAACCGTTTTAATCGCGTATGGCGAACGGCATCCATACTTTGAATTACTCCTGCTGTAGCCGGCCTCGGTGAGGCCGGTCTTCTCCGGGGTCAGCGACCCCGGCTACAATACTTCCATATTCATCTGCTGTAGCCGGCCTCGGTGAGGCCGGTCTTCTCCGGGGTCAGCGACCCCGGCTACAATACTTCCATATTCATCTGCTGTAGCCGGCCTCGGAGGCCGGTCTTCTCCGGGGTCAGCGACCCCGGCTACAATACTTCCATATTCATCTGCTATAGCCGGCCTCGGTGAGGCCGGTCTTTTCCGGGGTCAACGACCCCGGCTACAATCTCCTGTACGGGCTAAAATTCCAGCAATGCCTTCACAATCCGCTTGGCAGCGTGGCCGTCGCCGTAGGGATTCGTGGCGCGCGCCATTTTTTGATACTCCGTCGGGTCATTAAGAAGTTTCCGGGCATTTCCCACGATTTTCGCACGATCGGTTCCCACCAACCGCACCGTGCCGGCTTCCACCGCCTCGGGGCGTTCGGTAACTTCGCGCAACACCAGTACCGGTTTGCCCAAACCCGGCGCTTCTTCCTGCAAACCGCCGGAATCAGTCAGCACAATGGTTGAATGTTTCATTAAGTAAACCAGCGGCAGATAATCCAGCGGGTCCGTGAGGGTTATGCCCGGCACCTTCCCCAGCATGCGCCGGACAGGTTCTTGAACATTAGGATTGGGGTGGACGGGATAGACAATTTGCACATCATCCGGGTAAGTCCCGGCCAAGTCGCGCAATGCAAGGCATATTTGTTCCAATGGTTTCCCGAAATTCTCGCGCCGGTGCGCCGTCACCAGGATTAGCCGCCGGTTCCAGGGAATTTTCCCAAGTGGCCCCGATGCGGGATCATACGGACGATCCGCCACGGCATATAGAGCGTCAATCACCGGGTTGCCCGTTACCCGGATATTTTCTTTAGAAATTCCTTCGCGCAGAAGGTTGTCACGAGCGCGCGCCGTCGGGGCAAAGTGCAGATCAGCGGCAACGCTGACCATCTGACGATTAATCTCTTCGGGGAAAGGTTGATACTTGTCGCGTGTGCGCAAACCGGCCTCCACATGGCCGATCTTAATACGCGCATAAAAAGCCCCTATCGCGGAAGCAAGCACCGTGGTGGTGTCACCCTGAATCAATACCCAGTCCGGCTGTTCGATTTTGAGCACCGGTTCCAGTTTCGTCAGAACGGCCGCCGCCACATCAGTTGGCGACTGTCCCGCTGCCATCACGTTCAGGTCATGATCCGGCACAATGGCAAAAAGCTCCATTACTTGGTCCAGCATCTGCCGGTGCTGGGCTGTAACGCAGACGCGGCTGATAACGCGTCCGGCGTGCCGCTCCAGTTCCTTGACGACCGGGGCCATCTTGATCGCTTCCGGCCGTGTTCCGATAATTGAAAGGATTTTCATGATTTAGTCCCCGTTTCTTATGAACCGATAACAGGTTTATTACCTTTAAACAATTTATCCATTTCCCGGTAACATGAAAGAAAAGTTTCAACAATATTTGGGTCAAATTGCGTTCCGGAACATCGTTTTATTTCCGCCGCGGCGTCCTCAAGTGAAACTGCCTTGCGGTACACGCGATCCGACCTGAGCGCGTCAAACGCGTCAACGACCGCGAACAGCCGAGCTTCGAACACGATGGCCTTCCCGGCCAAGCCGCGCGGATAGCCGCTGCCATCGTAATTTTCATGATGCTGATAAATCATTTCCGCCTCCTCCTGGAGAAATGGAATATTTTTCAGGATGCCATAACCGATGGCCGCGTGCTTCCGTATGTTATCCCTTTCAGGACCGGTCAAAGATCCGGCCTTTTGCAAAATGGCGTCCGGAATACCGATTTTTCCGATATCATGAAGGAGCGCGCCCCGTTTTATTTTCATGATTTGCTCCTCGCTGATGTTCATACGGCGCGCCAGGAGCGCGGCGTATTCCGCGACGCGCCGGTCATGCTCCACGGTGTCGGTTTCATGCACCGTCAGCGCGGCGGCTAACGCCTCCATGGTCGCCATGTAGGAATTTTCCAGGGCATGCGCAGTTTCATTCAAAGACCGGGTGCGATCATCCAGTGTCTCTTCCATCTGTTGCCGACAGGTTGCCACTTGCCGGCGCAAGCGCCGATGTTCCACCCCACGTTTAAGGGCAAACGTAAGATCGTCAAAATCCACCGGCTTTTGCATGAAATCATAGGCTCCGGCGCGGATAGCCGCGATGGTATTATCCACCGAGGCAAAGCCGGTCAAAACGATGCACACAATTTCGGGCACCATGGCCTTTATCGCCTTTATGACGTCAATCCCGTTCATTTCCGGCATCTTTAGATCAATGAGCGCCAGGTCAATCTGGTCCGGCATCTCTTGGATACGCTCCAACGCCCGGCGCGGGTTGGTCTCGGTCGTCACCGTAAAACCTGCTGAAGTCAAAATCTTTTCAAACATATCGCAGATGACGGATTCATCATCAATGATCATTATCTTTCCCTGGTTGTCCGGAACGGCCGGTTCCGGCGCCGGCGCGCTGACGGGCAATGGTGTTTGTTCTTCCCCGTGGTTGACTTCATCGGCTGAGCTAACGCTTCCCTTGCCGCCATCCTTGGCCAGATAGCACGCGCGATCGGCCAGTAATAACAAATCAGATTCCTTGTCAATGCCCGGATGAGCGCTGCTGGCGACGCCAATAGAGACGCTCATCTGCAGGGGATAACGATCCTCACAGAACACGTGATTGGCCACCGCGTCCCGGAGCCGCTGGGCAAACGCCTTGGTCTGTTCAGCATTGGCGTTGGTCAGAATTACGGCAAACTCGTCTCCGCCATAGCGCGCGAGAACATCGGTTTTGCGGGAAACCTCTTCCAGGATCCGGGCGAATTCTTTCAGGACGGCGTCGCCGATCATGTGGCCGTAATTGTCATTTAGCGATTTGAATTTGTCCAAATCCATCATCAACAATCCGATCGGATACCGGTAACGTTGACTGAGCTGCCATGCCCGCATCATTTCATTTTCAAAAGAACGGCGGTTATTTAGTCCGGTCAATTCATCCTGAACGGCCAGGCTCTGCATGCGGGACAAATCCGGGAAAACCCTGGACAAATGATTGATGATATGACAGATATATGAAGTTTCCGCGCTGGAATACGCATGGGGTTCAGTCGCGGCAAACGCCAGCATCCCGTGCAATTGCTGGCCGGCCACTAACGGAATCACGAAAAGCGAACCGACGGCCTTGACGGAACTGTTCTCCGAAATATGTCCCTCATGTTCCACGACCACGGCCCGGTCAATTACCTGACCGCTTTTAAGCATCTTGTATCCGGCCAGCATTTCATCTTCCACCTGCCGCAGGAACGAATCGGTAACCGGATGAATAATTTTCAGCTTCAATGTCGGATAATTTTCGCGCGTGATGAAAGAGACGGCCACCTGGCAGGGAATCATGCTGGCGATTCCTTCCCGTAAATAGTCCATCAGGGGAAAAGTTTTATGATGCTCTAATAATTCCGGCAGGAAAGCGCGCAGCTTTTCAAGGAAAAACAACATGCGGTTCAACGGCAGACGCACGGAGGCTTGCATTAATTGCTGTTTGAGTTGAACCGCTTCCAGAACTTGCCGCCGTAAATCTTCGGCCTGAAGAGGTTTTTCAAGCCGGAAGCCGGATTCCGCCGGCAGGAAGACAGGCAAGCCCTGCGCTGGCAACAAATTTACAGGGCAAGCACAGGGCAAGCTGGCATCCTGATGATCTGGCTGGCCCATCACCATCCACTGCAACCAGGGCTGGATGGTCTGGGCATACCCCATCAGGCGGTAATCATAGGCCGGCAATGCGGCATCAATAATGACTATATCAAATTCCCGGCGCAGGAGCACCTGGACCAAGTCCAGCGGGGTGAACACCGACTCCACAAGACAGCCCCATTTTTTCAGCATCTTGTTGATGACTTTCTGCCCATTTGGATCCGCGCTGAGCACCAGTATTTGGGAATTCTCAATCTTATTCATATCGGGGTTAACTTTCAATGCCTTGCTCCTAATCTGATTTAACCATGAAGAACATGAAGAAGATAAAGGTTTCCTTGATTAACAAAAACTTCACGAACTTCCTGCTCTTCATGGTGAATATTTGACTCCCCTGAAACCTCCCTTTATATCTTGCGTCTGTCATGAAGAAAATACCGAGTTATAGTATAGGGAAATTCCAGCAAGTAGCAATGCAAAAACCTTGACTTTGTTCATCCGGATAAGATACTTTCAATGTCATCTAATGACAATATGTACTTCTTCGGTCGTGTTTCGCACATCGTGGCGGATCAGACGATCTGCGACATGCAAGTACGATGTGCGATTTAAGAAGAATAATAAGGATTTTAGATGTCACCCCAGCAGAAAATAGTTGATGTCTTACGCCGGGAAATTCCATATCTGAAAGAGAATTACGGCGTGAAAAAAATAGCGCTCTTTGGCTCCGTGGTTAACGGGAAATACACTAAACACAGCGACATTGACATGGTGGTTGAATTTGAAAAACCAATTGGTCTTAGTTTTATAGATATGGCCGAATATCTTGAGAACAAGTTGGGCCGAAAAACTGATATTTTAACTCCCGATGGTTTAAAAAGCATAAGAATCAAGAAGGTCGCCCAAGATATTAAAAGGAGCCTGCTTTATGTCCAAGAGAGCTGATTTTGAATTGCTTTGCGATATCAAAGAGGCCGGCCGAAGAATATCCACCTATACTGATAAATTAAGCAATGTACGAAGTACGACATACGATATAATTCATGAAGATAGCCAGTAGAATCGGTCTTTCATTCTTTGCCGTTACCGTTCTTTGCACGGTTGCCGCTTTATTAGTTTTGTATTCTATTGCCAAAAGTAATTTACAACGGTCAATAGAAGTAAATCTGGAATCGGTCGCCCAGTCTCGCACCGCTCACATAGAAACCTATCTCGGAATGCTGAAAATCTCGGTCGGGCAGTTATCAAAAAGCACTACGCTGGAGGGTATATTAAAGATAACTGATAAAGAAAATCTCCAGCAGAGCAAAGAATTTGAGCTGGCGATGACCAGATTAAGGCGCACAAAAGAAGCCAATCCTTCCCTGTATGAATTTTTACTGCTGGATAAAACCGGCAAAGTAATCGCCTCCAGCAACGAAAAAAACATCGGATTGGACAAATCCACGGACGCCTATTTCCTCGGCGGGCAAAAAGAGATTTACATCAAGGATGCTTATTATCTTGAGTCAATAAATGAGTCGTTAATTGCCGTGTCCGCGCCACTTTCAGATAGCCAGACCAAGGAATTACTGGGCGTGCTTGTGGCAACGGTTAAATTTAATGAATTATGGAATATTACCACCGACCACACCGGATTGGGCGAGACCGGCGAAATTATTATGGTCAACAAATTCAAGGCAATGATCACGCCCTCGCGGTTTTTGAAAGACACGATCTTAAAGCAGAAGGCTGACACGGAGGGTGTAAGGCAAGCGTTTCTACACCAGGACACCAGATTTATTCCAAATATTTTTGATGATTATCGCGGAGTACCGGTATTGGGCGCACACGGATATATTCCCGAAATGCAGTGGGTTTTGATCGCCAAAATTGACACAAAAGAAGCATTCGCGCCTTTGGCTGAACTGCGCCTGATTTTTCTTGTAGTTATATTTTTAACAGCCCTTGCCGCCTGGTTATTAAGCCGGGTCATCGCCAAACTTATTGCCGGCCCGATCAAAAAACTGCATGAAGGAATCGAAATAATCGGCACCGGCAATTTTAACCATAAGGTCGGCACGGACGCGAATGACGAGGTGGGCCAGCTTTCGCGGGCATTTGACAAAATGACGGAAAATCTGAAAGCCACAACAACCTCCATTGAAAACCTCAACAAGGAAATCGCCGAGCGCAAGCAGGCGGAGGAAAAATTACGAAAACGCACGGCTGAATTGTTTGAGCGCGAAGAAGACCTTTCCATCACCCTGCGTTCCATCGGCGACGCGATGATCGCCACCGATACCGAAGGCAAAATAACGCGGATGAACCCGGTGGCCGAACATCTGACCGGCTGGTCGCTGGCGGAAGCGGCGGGCAAACCGCTGGAAGATGTTTTCCGCATCATCAACGCCCAAACGCGCGAGCCGGTCCAAAATCCCATCGCAAAAGTTTTGGCAAGCGGACAGGTCGTCGGTTTGGCGAACCACACGGCCTTGATCGCCCGCGATGGAACCGTGCGCCAGATAGCCGATAGCGCCGCGCCTATCCGGGACGCGGAGGGCCGCATCAGGGGCGTAGTGCTGGTTTTCCACGATGTAACGGCCGAATACCAGATCAATGAAGTGCTGCGGAAAAAGACCGAAGAGTTGGAAGGTTTCTTCACCATTGCCCTTGACCTGCTATGCATCGCCGACCTGGAAGGTAATTTTCTCAAGGTCAACAAAGCCTGGGAAGACATTCTCGGTTATCCCGCCGCTGAACTGGAACAGAGAAAGTTTCTGGAGTTTGTCCATCCCGAGGATATGCAAGCCACGCTTGACGCCATGGCCAAACTGGGTGAAGAAAAACGCATCCTGAACTTTACAAACCGTTACAAGCACAAGGACGGAAACTATCGGTTCATTGAATGGCGCTCCAACCCGCATGGGAATCTGATCTATGCAGCTGCCCGCGATATCACCGAGCGCAAGAAAGCGGAGGAAGAATTGCGCTTTAAAAATCTCCTCTTGACCACCCAGCAGGAGGCCGCAATAGACGGAATATTGATCGTGGACGGCACGGGGCAAATTGTTTCTTTCAACCGCCGCTTTGTTGAGCTATGGCATATTCCTCAGGAAGTAATCGCGTCAAAATCGGATCAAAGCGCGCTGGAAACGGCGCTGGCCCAGCTTAAAAATCCCGATGAATTCATGAAACGGGTCCGCTATCTTTATGAACACCAGCGCGAGACCAGCCGGGAAGAGATTGATCTGAAGGACGGCCGGATTTTTGATCGCTATTCCGCCCCGCTCATTGATAACGACGGGCGCTATCACGGACGGGTCTGGTTCTTCCGCGATATCACCGAGCGCCGGCAGGCCGAACAAAACCTGGCTCAGGCCAAAGCCGACCTTGAAAAGGCATATCAACAGTTGCAAGAATCCTTTGAACTGGAGACCGAGCTTGCCGTCAAGGCCCAGGCCGCCAGCGCCGCCAAGAGCCAGTTCGTCGCCAATATCAGCCATGAAATCCGCACGCCATTGAACGGGGTCATTGGCATCTGCGAGCTTCTCCTTGAAACCAAAATGTCAAACGAACAGATTGAATACGCCCAGATCATCAATTCCAGCGCGGAGGCGCTCCTCAATATCATCAACGCCTCGCTTGATTTTTCAAAAATTGAGGCCGGCAAAATGGAATTGGAACATATTGACTTCAATCTCAGAAACATACTGGAAGATATTATCAATGTGCTGGCTGTGAACGCCGCCAATAAGAAACTTGAAATGGTTAGTTTTATTGAACCCAATGTGCCCATCAATCTAAACGGCGATCCGGGCCGTCTGCGCCAGATTCTTTTCAACATCATCGGCAACGCCATTAAATTCACTTCCGCCGGCGATATAACCATTACGGCGGCGTTGGCGGAGGATGATGGTTCGGTGTTCGGGCCCCGCGACGCGCGGGGTTCCGCCGAAGGCGGATCCGCCTATGGCGGAAAAGTTCAGGGCTTGCCCAGCGTTTCGCAGGGTCCAGGAGGGCAGGAAGACATACAACCCGGCCCCCGAACGCCGAACACTGAACACTCTTCTCCCGTCCACCTGCGCTTTTCCGTCCGCGATACCGGCATCGGCATTCCGACCGACAAAACAAACCTGCTGTTCACTGCATTCTCCCAAGTTGACGCGTCTTTGGCACGCAAGTTCGGCGGAACGGGACTCGGACTGGCAATATCCAAGGGACTGGTGGAACAGATGGGCGGCTCAATCGGGGTTGAAAGCGTCCCGGGCAAAGGTTCAACGTTCTGGTTCATTATTCCGTTCTTAAAACAGCGGGCCGACGCCCAAACATCCGAACCCCCGACCGAATCCGGGAAAGTTTTGGAAGAAAAACCGGGGCACTGGTTCCAGAAACACGAACAATACCAGCCCGGCAAGCGCCTGCGCATCCTCGTTGCCGAGGACAACATGGCCAATCAAATGGTCATTTTGGGTATTCTTGAAAAAATAGGGCATGTCGCCAATGCCGTCGCCGACGGCAAAGAAGTTGTCAAAGCACTGGAAACGATTCCCTACGACCTGGTGCTGATGGATCTCCAGATGCCGGAAATGGACGGGCTTGAAGCCACCGCTGTGATTCGCGATCCCAAATCTCCGGTGCGCGACCATAATATTCCCATCCTGGCGCTCACGGCGCATACTATGCCGGAAGACCGGGAACAATGCATGGCCGCCGGAATGAACGGGTACATCACCAAGCCGGTCAGCACAAAATCCGTTGCCGATGCCCTTGCCAATATTGTTTTGCCTGCCAAGGAAAAACCCGCCGGCCTCACCGC
>Ga0247840_10000340_pt1 | contig 98689 bp, 116 predicted proteins | sample LaCruzMarch2015__FD_192404 | JGI IMG/M metagenome (GOLD analysis project Ga0247840, IMG submission 192404) | Freshwater microbial communities from meromictic Lake La Cruz, Castile-La Mancha, Spain - LaCruzMarch2015_17m | ecosystem: Environmental > Aquatic > Freshwater > Lake | place: Spain... | reverse complement strand
TGATCCAGGGATATTTGTGACTGTCCAGTGAACATGATTTCCTTTTACCGCATAAGGATCAGTAAGAATCAATGTATACCGTTGACAAGGATCACCTTTATAAGAAACATTGGGTTCAAGGCTAGTTTGTAAAGGCGTTAACATTTGTCCATTTACTTTGATTTTGTTTTTATAGGTAACATTCATTATATATAAAATATATTAAATATTTTCTAAACGCAGCAACAAGTGTTTCATGTATTTAATTTCATCTTGTTGTCCTGACACGATATCAGATGCCAACTTTTTCACGTTGTAATTATTCGTTTTTTGTAATATTTCTTTACTTGTTAGAAGTGCCATGGAATGATGTTCAATCATTTCACTCAAATATTGTTGATCGTTAATACCGATTTGTTTTTTATAAACAATAAATAAAACGAATAAAAGAATGAATAAAAAACTATAATAATTCCAAGATATCTTTTTCATCATTTGATTATTCATAAAGACTTCGGCTAAACCCATGATTGTTGCCATCATGGAGGAAATATAAACTTTACCCAAACTGTTCGTAATATTGCCTACTTTATCCGTCATAATATAACTCATCATGTAGTATTGAACAATAAAACTGAATATCATCATAAAAGTAACACTGTAAAACAAGTTCATTCTATTGTATTATAATAGAAAAATAAAAATAAAATAAAAAATAGCGTGAAAATAAAAATAAAAAAGTATGATTCTAATATAATAATTACATGACCGTTATTAAATACATTGCTTCGTTAGGACCAAGATGTCATACTGCATATTTTTTGAAAAGAAATCAATTAAAAAAAGAATCTTATCCTTTTGATTGGATTTTTTCGAGTATCGATATGATCATTCATTGTTTAGAAGATGATTTCAAAACATTTTTGGATACATCTTATTATAGTATTCAAGATGAAAACTCTGAAAAACAACAACATAGTTATTATTCCGAAAACCCTAGTGAAATATTGTTTAACCATCATAATCCTTTGAAAGAAAAAGATCATCTTTACTTTAAACGATGTATCCGTCGTTTTAAAAACTTATTGGTGAGACCTGAGTTAAAAATGTTTGTATTATTTTTTTTGAATTATCGAAAAATTGATAAATCTTTCAAACAAAGAATTATTGATTTTAATCGAAAATTTAGCTGTTACACTCAAAATTATGGTTTATTATGTATTATTCAATATATAGGTAACAAAAATTCATATCGATTTACTACCAATGAAAATATTCATTTTTTAGAAATACATACCAAAAGTAATTCAAATGGAACAGAATTTTTGAATCCTCATGACAATGTATTTTTAGACAAACTAATTATGAATACTTATCAGTTTTCATTAAATGATATTCCTCCTTTAGTTGATCTAGACCTAGAAGAAGAAGAACATTTAGTTAAAGAAGACGAAGTCCAAGAAGAATATTTAGTCAAAGAAGAAGAAGTTCAAGAAGAAATAGAGGAAAAGAAAGAGGAAGTCCTAGAAGAAATAGAGGAAAAGAAAGAGGAAGTCCTAGAAGAAATAGAGGAAAAGAAAGAGGAAGTTCAAGAAGAAATAGAGGAAAAGAAAGAGGAAGTTCAACAAGAAGAAGTAGAAGTAGTAGAAGAAAAATGAAATAAAAATAAAAACAAAATATAATACAATGGAATATCCAAGTTTGTGTATTGACATTGCCGTATTATGTCAAGAATATTCTCCCGTCGAAGTTTCTTGCGATAACTCAAATACTACCTTGTTAGATGAAGTGGAAATTTCAAGACAAGATTTCTTAACTATTTTTTATCCTCACGGAGAAAATTTCGGAATCAATAAAACCATTTCCGAAGATCCAAAATATAGAAATTTCATTTCTTTTGAACGAACTGTAAAAGGAAAAAAATGGATTTTGATCGAACAAATTTTAAAAAACATAGAAGGCGATTTAAATATTTCTAGAAGTTGTTTTACCACAAATTCTCTTATTGAATTAACCAATGAGTTTGTTGCTCTTAAAACGTTATGTGATTTGAATTGTTGTAGTGTAGTCGCATCGTTACCTTGGAGTCACGTATTAAATATCATCGAAAACTATGCGACCGATAAAAAAATAACACCGATCTTTATAATAAGTATTTCTTTTAAAACACCTACGGTCAATGTAAAAGATAATGTAATTAAATTTTCATACAAAATTATTTGATCTCGTAAAAGTGAATTCAATTATTATCAATATTATTTATATGAATGATATTGATTTGAATATTGAAAATTATAACTATAATGAACTATTAAACATCTTTAAAATCGACGAAGATTACAAAAATGATAAAAATAAAGACAAAATGACAAACGTATTGTCTGCAATTAAACAATCGATTCCAAATTTATATCCGTTTTATTTGAAATCTCAAAAAATAATTTTAGCTATTTACAAAATTTTAGAAAACCAAATGCTTCCAAAAAATGAAAGTGTAGATAGCACGATCCAAAAGATTGTCATGATTGAAAAATTTGAAAATTACGAAGAATCTGATTTGATCGAACGTGTAGTAAAAAAAGGTGTCGAAACATATAATAAAAATCAGCATAATTATAGTCTTTTAAATGATCCCAATTATAATGTGCATAAATATACTCCTGGATTAAACGATAAAAATAACACCAACATTATTACCAACACCTTTCCAAATGCGGTTGCGCCTGGAGAATTGAATCCATTAAAACGTATTACTCAAAATCAAAATTTGAATTTAAACAGTTGTTTTCGCCATAACTATTTCCAATCAAATCCATGTGATTTTTTATATATGATTCCAGTAGAAATCAAAAATATTTTATCCATTCGTCTTGTATCGATTGAAATTCCAAATGCTTGGTATTTATTTTCTCATATCCAAAAAAATAACATGTTTCAAGTCGAAGTCCATCTAAACAAAAAGTCATATTTTTACGACATTGTCATACCTGATGGTAACTATGACATAGATAGTTTACAACATTTTTTAAATACCACTTATTTTTATGAATCATCGTTAGATACTTATTTAAAATATATCATTTTTTCCATTGACCCTTATAATTTAAAAACGCGTTTTGAAGTGACACAAGAAAATGATTTTGACGATTTTCGATTTTCTTTGAAATTTGTGGATAATATTAATCAAAATCGAATGAATACATGTGGATGGATTTTAGGCTTTCGATTGGCGAATTATTTAGATATCGAAGAAAAGATTCAATCGGAAGGACTCTTTGACGGTGGAGGTGATCGATATATTTATGTGGCCATCAATGATTTTCAATATAATAATAACAGTCTCAATACAGTATGTTTTGATAAAAGTATTTTAAATGAAGATATTATTGCCAAAATTCCGATGGTCAATGGAAAGTTGAGTCTTATTGTAAGTGATGATAATAATCCGTTAGCAAAGATAAGACGATATACAGGTCCTGTTAATATATCTAAATTACATATTAAGATTTTAGATAAATTTGGCACCATCATTGATTTAAACAATATGGACTTTAGTCTTACGTTCGAATTGGAAATCTTGTATGAAAGTTTTAATTTCAAAAATGTGTCTTATTAACAGGTGCATGGACCACCATAATCATCCGGACAACATGCAGCAATTACAGCATTGGACAGCGTTTTATTTGAATCTGCGTTTAGACTGCTAAAGCTATTAGGTAATAAAACCGGTGTAATAACTACAATTTTCAACTCAGTAAAAACATTATTTACATTTTTATCAATAAAACTATACGGAACTTGAACAATCGCATTATAACCAGTTTCAACAGGAACAGTTGCAACTGCAGCTAATTCTACACTTTCATAACTAAATTCTTTTGGGATTTGAAAAAATACTATTTTTGTTTCAGTGTCTAAAATAGTTACAACTATTGCTGTTTCTATTTTTGTATAACCTTGATAAGGAACTACATAAGTTGTAGTAATAAATTTACCTTCAGAAACAGTCGATTCTAAAAAGTTTCCTAAAACCAAATTACTGGAAAAAGAATAAAGAAAAGGAGTATTGAAAAAAGTTGGTTCCAAAGTTTTTTGTGCAACAGCTAAAGATGTAATGTATGCATTAATGGCAGAAATAGCAAACGGTGTTACTGGTGATAAATCGACAAATAGATTACCAGTATTGGTGAGTTCTAAACTACCATTTGTATTAAAACTAGGAATTACAGGTGTAGGCACAAGCGATTCAGCGGTAAGCGGAGCGACAGAGTCAGAACAAGAAGAGCAAGTCATGTTTATAATTTAAACGCATAAAAAATATAGTCATGGATCTTTTGATAACTAACATCTTCTAACAACATGCATCGCTGTATTTCTTGAATGACTTCTTCTCGATAAGTTTCTTGTTTTTCCCGAAGTGGTTTACCTAAAATATTATCGTATAATTCGTATTCTGGTTTCAATTTAATCATGGTGGTTCGATAAACCATGGAAATAATTTGATTCTTGGGATTTTGATGAATTTTTTTCTCCATCGTTTCTAGCTGAACTTGCTGTTCGACGAAAATTTCAAAAAGATGCAAAAGATCTTTATATAATAATAAATCTTCCAGTTGATAAGAAGCATAATAATATTCCAATTTTCTTTTCAAACCATCTAACAAAAACAAATTCTTTTGAAGAACTTGCCATTTTTTCGCAATTAGAGGAAGCCAAAATAAATTCATAATACGGATTTTCAGTTTTTTAATTTGAAAAGGAATAATATGATTCACATTTTCATTCATTTTTCCAGACAATTGATGTTTTAACCCTGCTTTTCCAGACAAGGATGATGTCATTATTATTCTTATAGTAGGATATTATTTTTATTCAATAAATCAAATTAAACTCTCTAAAATTTCCATGGTATCTTCAAAGCTTCTTACACTAAATGATTTTACACGCGTATCATTATATATTTCATGGTCATTTCCTCCCTTTTCGGTTTTATCCCCGAAAAAATAGATGACTTCATATTTATCTTTCAGAAATTTCAAACAATAAGTTTTGTCCCAACCCTTTGGAAAAATATCCATACTAATTTGACCTCCAATGGAATAAGTCAGATCTAAATGAGGAACCAATGCTTTAATACGGTCAATCATTTTTTTCCTGATTTCGCATATTTTATCCAATTTATCAAACTGATCTCTTTCCTCTTGATTACAACTGCGACCAATCGGGGATACATTGATCATTCCATTTCGCATTTCAATAAAATTACCTCGCTTGACAGGAATTCTGGTTTCCGACAAGGCGAGTAGACAAGCATTGATTAAATCTTGGTAATCTTCTTCTCCGATTTCGCTAATCAAACTTGTTAAATTAATTAACTCGTCTTCATGGTAAGCCATTAAACCATTTTCAGCGAATTTCCAAGTAAATAAATCCATGTTTTCTTTTCCCAATTGTTCTTCTTGTTTGGATAAATCTGAACCACCGACAAATCCTAAATCGTAATTTTCTAAACCATGGATTTTTTTCAACAAGTCAATCATGTTATTACTGATTTTTAATCGAGGTTTGGTTAAGGTTCCGTCGACATCGAAAAGAAATAAAATCTTACTTGTTGTCATTTATAAGTTTATAAGAATAATGTTTATTCTTTTAAACTTATTTCATAAATCAATTAAAAAAGAGGCTCAAATAAAAAGAGGTTTCGTATTTTTACACATTCCCATTTTTTTATTACATGGTTTTTCGGGTTCTTCTTCTTCTTGATCCGTTTTATTACAATGTTGACAGTTTTTCAGGTTCGGATACACGGCAAAAGCATTCATGCGTTGACGATTTTCATAAGAATGATTTATTTTATCTTTTTTATTTCCAAAAACAAAGGCATTTTGAGATGGAAAAACATAATTATGATAATGTTTTTTTTTATTTATTATTGATGATGATGATGATTTGGATTCAGAACAAGCACTACAATCTGACAAAGAATTCCTTTTTTCTTTTTCTTGTTCTTCTTCTTCTTGTTCTTCTTGATCTTCTTCTTTTTCTTGGTATTCTTCTATACAAGTTGTTTTACACCAGTCATCTAGTGTAAACCGTTTATGTAAATAAAAATTATTGGGAATATTTTTCGATATATAAAGTCCATAAGGATATAAAATCCCTTTTAATTCATGACACTCGCACAAGTTCAAAACATCTTTGCAATATTTACAATGATTGCAATCTTTGATATGAGACAATAAACTCTGATAACAAATAAAACTAGTATTGGTATTGTAAATATTTGTTGGAATCATGATTCCTATCGAATTATTTTGACTGTATTTGAAATAAGTTTTTGTTAAAAGAATAAAACGATCGTAACTTAAAAAATAATTAAACTCTTTATTTTTGGACTTGTTATTTTTTATGATCTCAATACCCATTTTATTTTTAACATATTCATTAAAGTTCATATCTTTTTCATTTGCAAACACTCTTTTTGAAGCACTCATTTCTATTTATCTATGTTATATAAATAAATAGAAAATTAAATATTACCAAATATTATTTGCATTAAATTTATGTGATTCTATACTGGTGGTTTCATCATCTTCATCGCTATCTTCAGTTGTATTCAATGCACACAAAATTTGTTTTGTCATTAAACTTTCAATCGTTTGATCATCATAATAATGAGTATGATCTTTGTTATAAATTTCATCATCCACTGTATTCAATATTGAAGAACTCAATTTACAATTTTGTTTTGATTGGGCAACAACATCTTCGAAAAGATCTTTTGTTACTAAACTTATTTGATTGATTACTTCTTCTTCTGTTTTTTCATCTTTACTATATGGATTTGGAACATCGTGATCAGGATGAATATAAACATTACGATAACATGGGATACCAGTTTGATAACTGAAGATTGCCGCAATACATACATCTAATGCTTTTGAATAAAACTGATACTGAATGTTTACAATCACAGTTGCATGATGATCCGTATTACCTGTAAATTTTATTTGTCCTAAGGTTTGTAATGCATTTATCATTTGAGTATAATCTAATGCGTTTTGAAAATGACTGTTGGTAGCTAAAGATTCCTTGCAAAAACATTCTTTCATCAAGTTAATACGAAGACTTGCAGGTATTTTATTCTCAGGAATAGAATGTTTACTACTATAAGCTTTGATACATTGCGCATAAAGACTCCAATGTGATTTGGAACCGTTGATACCTGCATAATATTGAGTATTCAATAAAAGCGGTGAAAAACATTTGTTCAATAAATTAATATTGAATGCCCCGCCAGGAGCTGAGAAAAAACAAGCAATAAAATCTAAAAAACAAATGTCATGTTTCAATAAAGGAGTAATTAAATCAACTTCATGTTCTTCTAAATGATGTGTATTTTTCAATAATGCTAGATCAATAGATGCAACAGGATGCGTATGGGAAACAGGAACATGCGTTTCTTCATTATGTGTTTTTAACGCAGATAAAATAGTAGTCATCTATAATATATATATTTTTTTTTAAAATTATTTTATCTTCTATTTATTTATTATTATTCCTATGAATGTATTCAATAATTATAAAGCGAAAACTTACTACATACAAAATAACGTGACCAATGAAATAAATTATATTTCCACTAAAGTTAAGCAGATCTATGTCATTAATTTAAAAAAAGATGTTGTGCGCAGGAAATATATTTGTATATTGATGAAAAAATACAATCTTAACTTTACCCTTGTCGTTGTTGATAAAATCGATAATTTTTTATTTAATACCTTTAATCGTAATGGATCATTAACTCGCGGAGAAATTGGTTGTTGTTTGAGTCACCTCTGGTGTTTACAAAATGTTATTGTCAATAAATATGAAAATGCGATTATTTTCGAAGACGATATTATTTTTCATAAAGATTTTCACACATTGTTTGAAAACGTCTTCTGTAAAGGCATGGATTACGATTTCTTGATGTTAGGTGCATGTGATTTCAGTTTTTCTTCCTTGCATTATAAAAACGTTACTAATAGTGTGTATCGAATGGACTCATCTGCGAAAAAAGTGTATGGTGCACATGCGAATTACTATTCGTTGGCAGGTGCGAAGAAAATGTTTGAATTAAAAACGAATTTTGATCATTTTTCTTTTTTTGACAAAGATTATTGGCCAATGTTTGAAATGTTTCCTAAATCGGCGTTTATTTGTAGTCCAAATCTAGTAGTTTCAGATATTAGCACGACGAATTTAGATCACGAATATCCGTTTTTCAGTGTCCAAGAAAACAATTATTATCAAAAGTGTTTTCTTGATTTTCAGTTTTATAATTATCATTTTATTTATTTGGATTTGTTTGTGAAAAATAAAGATGTAAAAATTAATGATAATGACAACTATAAATCTTTTATAACACGAGTTCTACAACAAACTTTTTTTAATGAAGAAAAAGTGTTTGCTATTAAAAGCCGTCTTTCTTTAGATTTTTTTACTTGGAAAGAAATTTGTTTTCTGATGAATTCTTCTACTTAATTCTTTGGTTTTGGAAGAGGGATACTTAAAAGTAAAATACCAAGACCAGCATTTAGAGTTACTGTATCTAGTTCTTCTGTTTGTTCAGTTAATTTCTTAACTATTGCAATCGCACCGAATCCTTGAGCAAACTTTTTAAAAAATAGTAACTCAAGTGGATTGTATTCAATATCTATTTTTGGAAATGCTTCCTCATATTGAGCCATAAATTTAATAATTTTTTCATCAACACTACCCGTCCAATCAGTTTTTGTAAAAAAGGGGTTTGATTAACGCCTGGCAACAGCTCTAACTTGAGAAAGTGCTCCAGAATGATTAGAAGCAACTATACAAGCCTCATCTGAGCTTGGGGCCATTGCAGCTACACTTGATAGCACTAGACCTTGTATAGGAAGATCTGATGTAGGTTCACCATTATAACTCATTGTTGCTTTCTTAGGCGTGTCAGAAGTATAGTTTGCCTGTGTTGAATTATCAACTTTCCATTCATTGGTTAATTTAGTTGTATCTAAATTTCCAGCCAATTGTTTTCCATTCAATGAACCTGAAAGATTTACACCACCTGCTGCTGCTGCTGTTGAGTCTGCTGCTGGGCGTGCAGTTATGTTTAAAAGATATTCAATACCGTCAAAATTAAGACGTGATTCCAATTCTTGACCTAAACCTGTTCTTGTTCGTGCAACTCTTGTTGTTAATGTATATGGTCCTTGTACTTGTGGTTGTCCAGTGCGTTGTCCAGTGCCCATTAAAGTTATGCTTCCACTGGATTGAAGTCTATATGTCGGACTACCAGGAGATCGATTAAGTTCAGTTGTCTTTGGTCTTATCTCATCTCTATCTCCATCTACATTATTTTCAATACTAACAGCAAAAGGATTGGTTTCAGAACCATAGTCAAATTTTCCTAAAAGTTGAAGATCAACGGGAGCCATATTATAATTTAACAAAAGAAAAGAATTTTTGCTAAATTTTTAATTGAAAAGATTTTGACGCACTTTTATGCTTCTGCATTTAATCCCGAAAAAACACTTATTAGAAAAATGGCGATTGGACCTAAACTCAATTCTCCAATAGGAACTTCGTCAAAATATTCTTTAAGGGCACCAGCAGCACCAACTCCTGCACCAACTGTTTGTGCGTCTGATAATGTTACCTCTGATTCAGCTCTAGGTGATAGAGTGATAGCTGCGGTTTCACTTGTGTTTTGACTATAAGTTGCCTCTACATCGTCTTCCAATAAACGAGGATTTGCGACAACGTCCCAACTAGCACTTGTTTGTTGAGACAAGCCGACTTCTGCAATAGTTTCTGCATCATCATAACGAGTTGTTAATGTAACAATAGCGTTACCGCTAGCATTATCTGGTTTTGCACTTGTAGTTACAATTAAGCTTTTATCACCAAATGTTCCATTAAGTTGTAATTGTTGACCCCTTAAACCACTTAATGTTAAGTCATAAGGAACTGGTTCACTACCTAGAGCTTGATACTTTCCAGATAATTTTGGTGTTGCTACATCTGTTTTCCTTAAGACTTCTAGTCTTTCTTGCTTAGTTGAATCGTCGTTAAAATTTGTTGTAGCACGAGCCCTATATATGTCACGACCTGAACTTTGAAGTTCTAAAGCAGCTTTTCTAACAGTTGTAACCATATTATAATTTAACAAAAGAAAAGAATGTTTGCTAAATTTTTGATTGAAAAGATTTTGACGCACCAAAGAAAACAAAACAATATAAAAACAAGGTTCCAATTATATATAGAAAAGCCATGTCCAAAAAACCAATCAAAGCCATTGCAGTATTTGACGGAAAAATCAAAGGAACTGTAAGATTCAGTGAAGATCTAAAAAATGATTGTATCATTATTGATATTCATTTGTCTGGATTAAAAAAGAATTCTGCGCACGGATTCCATGTTCATGAATCAGGAGATTTATCCGAAAAATGCGAAAGTATGTGCGCGCATTTCAATCCTTACAAGAAGAATCATGGATGCCCAGGTCTCAAAGAACGACACGTCGGCGATCTTGGAAATATTCACAGTGATAGTAAAGGCTGTGTTGACACAACGATGGAAGACAATGTCATTAAATTACGCGGATCCGTCGCAAATATTATTGGCCGAGGACTTATTATTCATGCAGACGAAGACGACTGTGGACAAGGAGACAATCCAGCGTCAAAAATCAATGGCAATGCAGGGAAACGCATTGCATGCGCAATCATCGGTTATGCCAAAGATAATTATTGTTTATAAATTAACGCAATTTAACCACCCCGAAAATACGTTCTAAGAAATGAATCGGAGAATTATTTGAATTAATGCTATTGTTTTCATACAAATTGTTCAAAAGATAACTCTTATAATTCTTTTTCAAGAATTCCAACGTTTTATCAAATACTTCTGCAGGAGAATAAAAAATCGTCCCTCCTACAAACGTATTTGTAATTTGAATATCATTCAAATGCCGTAACTTCAGTTCATTGTTAAATTTATCATCTCCCAACTTAATATAATAATCAGGATGCCCAATGCAATTACAATTTTTTCGCGTATCTAACAATAAACGTTCTAATGGAGTTGTCAATAAATAAATCGATAAATCCAAATAAGGATTCAAAATACTTTTCGTTTGTAACTTAATAATATGTTTAAAACGATCACGTTTGGAAATATCATGATACATTAATAAACTGGGTGTAATATCGGTTCCACATTCTTTGGACTCATATACCGCATAAAAATCAAAATGTTCTTTGATTTTATTCTTTAATTTTTCCGCAATGTTACTATTCAAATTAAAACAAAATGCCACATTAAATACTTGTATTCTTTTATAACTAATAATCTTGTTAATCAAATCAATTCCTCGCTCTTCATTCCCAATAAAAACAATCAATAAAAGAGGAATCGAATTATTTAAATTATAATAATGGTTTTTAATAAAATATTTCGCCATTTGTTCAAAAGACGATTTATACAAAAACTTTTCCACAAATACATTCGCTTTATAGACGCTGGTTTTATAGACAATAAATAATTCATTCAAAAAAGTATATATTTTTATACCTGGAAAAATATTGGTTACTTGTTTCGGGTGATAAATAAACCCATCCATACCAATCAACTGGATATATTTAATAATATCATAGTTGTTACCCATATATAATTTATTCACACAGTTACAAAAATACAAATCAACATCAAATGCATTTTTATTCACACTATTTTTATTATAACTTTCATCCAATTTACAATATTGTAAATACAATTGGATATCGCTATGAAAAATATAAATATTATAGTTAAACAGATTTTTCAATTTTTGTTTCCAGTTACTATCCGAAATCCAAAATTTATGACCTCCTAAACTATTTTCATTGTAAACCGTTTCACTTGAAAATAAAGAGGCGGTATGGTAGTCTGCGACGGTTCCAATACCTAATTCTTGCGCATTTTTTGAATAATAAACATCTTCGGGAGGAAACGTCAATCCTTGGTTTTCCATGTATTGCAAAGTCGAAGTATGAAAAATGGTATTTTTTACAGATACGGAATTTAATATTTTGATCATAACGGATTTACTTCGTAAACTGAACCCTCCGTTTCCTACACAGTTCGGGGTATCATTTTGATGTTTAGGAAAGGGTGCGCCAATATAATCATATTCTAAAAATGGTTCGATCTTGGATTTAAAAATCATGGAATCTTCTTGATAAATCAAAATTTTTTCACCATGTAACATATTCCAAAAACTCATACTGGTCAAAAATTTGTTATATTGAGTAGGAAGCATATTGTCCACATTTACCTTAATAATATTGATATTATGTGATATTTGATTACAAATTTCAGTAATAAATTCAAAGTTATTATTTCCACAAATCACCGTATAACACCATTTATCACCTAATTTAAAGATACAATTACGAATTAAAAATTCTAAATGTGGAAAACATCGGAATTCAATTAATACTGCTTCACATTTACTTTTTAAAGGTATTTTTGGTAAATCAATACCTTTCATAAAATCATTGTATTTAAAACAAATGTATCTAAAATAATAATTTTCATCGGCTAATAAATCATTTTTTGATACATTATATATTTTACAAAAATTTTTAATGAGATTTTCTTTGTATTGGATTTTAAAATTCATTTTTTGGTGTTATTATTATATAACAAAAATATATAATAAATTTTTACACAATTATGTTAGTAATGATTTTTCAATGGGAATTTTATGTCAATAAATATCAAGATTTAAATGTAAAAACCATGGAAGAAGCATGGGATCATTGGAATAATCATGGGAAAAAGGAAGAACGTATTTATAATGACATTTCTATTTTTTTTGACTGGAAAAATTACCTAAATAATAACAAAGATTTATATCACATTAATAATGAAGACGATGCATGGAGACATTTCTTATATTATGGAAATAAAGAAAATCGAATTATTCTTAATAAAGAATATTTGAAAATTTATTGTGTATAAATATTATATATTCTCATGCAAAAACCAAAAATTTTAGTTACTGGAGGTAGTGGATTAGTTGGAAATGGTATAAAAACAGTTAGTTCGAGTTGGTCCGACATTTATGAATTTATTTTTATTTCTTCCAAAGATTATAATTTATTACATATCAGCGAAACAATTGCGATGTTCGAAAAATATCATCCAGAATATGTCATTCATTTAGCAGGACATGTAGGAGGTTTATATCGAAATATGAATCATAAAGTAGAAATGCTTGAAAAGAATCTTATGATCAATTATAATGTTATTAAATGTAGTCATGATTTTAAAGTGAAAAAATTAATTGCATGTTTATCTACTTGTATTTTTCCAGATGTTGTCACTTATCCAATTAATGAATCAATGTTACATGATGGACCACCTCATTTTTCCAATGACGCCTATGCTTATGCAAAACGTATGATTGAAATCCATTGTCGAGCTTACCGAGAAAGTTATGGGGATCAATTTATTTGTATAACGCCTACCAATGTATATGGTCCACATGATAATTTTGACTTAGAAAATGGTCACGTTTTACCTTCGTTGATTCACAAATGTTATTTAGCCAAACAAAAAAGTGAAGATTTTATTATTCGTGGATCTGGAAAACCATTAAGACAGTTTATTTTTTCCGAAGATTTAGCGAGACTAATCATGATTATCTTGGAAAATCATCACGAAGATAACGTGATATTATCTGTTCCTGAAACAGATGAAAAATCAATTGAATTTATTGGTCGAGAAATTGCGAAAAATTTTGATTATGAACATCGAGTTGCGTTTGATACAAATTATAGTGATGGTCAATTTAAAAAAACGGTATCCATTGCAAAATTATTGAATTTACTCCAAGATTCAGAATCCGATTTTGAATTTACAAGTTTAGAAAAGGGAATTCAAAAAACAATTCAATGGTTTGTAAACCAAAAAAATAATGAAGAAATATAAATTATAATATGTAATATTATTATAATGAATATTTTGGTTTATGGAAGTAATGGATGGATAGGAGGACAATTTATAAAAATTTTAGAAAAAAAAAACCTTATTTTTTCATGTGGGAAATCGCGTGTAGATAACATTGATGAATTAACCAACGAAATTGAATCCGTTGCACCTAGTCACGTGATTTCTTTTATTGGTAGAACTCATGGAAAAATTAATGAAAAAGTTTATACAACCATTGATTATTTAGAACAAGAAGGAAAATTAACTGAAAATATTCGCGATAATTTATTTTCTCCTCTTTTACTTGCAGAAATATGTGATCGTCGTTCTATTCATTATACTTATCTTGGAACTGGTTGTATTTTTAAATTCGACGAAGATCATCCTTTTGCAGAAGAAGTCAATGGATTTCATGAAGATTCATTACCTAATTTTTTCGGATCTTCTTATTCCATTGTAAAAGGGTTTACAGATCGTTTTATGCATTTATATTCCAATGTATTAAACCTTCGAATAAGAATGCCAATTACTGGCGAAAAAAATGGACGCAACTTTATTACTAAAATTGTGAATTATGAAAAAGTATGTTCGATTCCAAATTCCATGACCGTTCTTCCAGAATTGTTAGTTTATGTTGTAGATATGATGAAAAATGGAGTGGTAGGAACCATGAATTTGACTAATCCTGGATTAATTAGTCATAATGAAATTTTTGAAATGTATAAAGAAATTGTTGACCCTAGATTCACTTGGAAAAATTTTTCCCAAGAAGAACAACGAAAAATATTGGCAGCAGATCGATCGAATAATTTTTTAGAAACTTCTCGTTTAGAATCTTTGTATCCTCAAGTCGATTCCATCAAAGAAGCCGTAAGAAAATGTTTGATAGAATATAAAACAAATTTAAATAACGAATGCAATTTGTTAGTTACTGGAGGATGTGGATTTATAGGTAGTAACTTTATTAATTATTATTTTCCGAAAAATAAAGTTACTACGCTAGTTAATTTGGATGCCATGTATTATTGTGCTGACGAAGAAAATGTTTACAAAAATATAAGAAAAGATAGTAAATATGTTTTTGTCAAAGGTAATTTATGTGACGATAAATTGATTAGTCAATTATTGATTAAATATCAGATAACCCATGTGATTCATTTTGCAGCGCAAAGTCATGTTCAAAATTCATTTGAAGATTCCATCAAATTTACTTATGATAATGTTCTTGGAACACATACTTTGTTAGAATGTTGTCGAAAATATAATGGAATTAAAAAAATTATTCATGTATCAACGGATGAAGTATATGGAGAGTCGATGAATAGTATTGATGAAAAACATAAAACGGAACATTCGATTTTATGTCCTACGAATCCTTATGCTGCAACGAAAGCAGGTGCTGAACTTATCGCACAGTCATATAATCATTCTTATAAAATGCCTATTATTATTACACGTGGAAACAATGTATATGGACAAAATCAATATCCTGAAAAATTAATTCCACGTTTTGTCAAATTATTAAAAGAAAATAAAAAGGTAACCATTCAAGGGGACGGTTCTTCGGTTCGTGCTTTTTTACATGCCTATGACACCGCAAAAGCATTTGAAACCATTTTAGAAAAAGGAGAAATTGGTGAAATTTATAACATTGGTTGTGATGAAGGAATGGAATTTTCGGTGATTGACATTGCAAAATTACTTATTAAATATATTAAAAAAACCGAGGATTATGAAAATTGGATTGAATATATTGAAGACCGACCTTATAATGATATGCGGTATTATATCAGTAATCAAAAATTAAAAGATTTAGGATGGAAAATTGAAATTGATTTATTCACTGGGCTCATGGATTTAATTCATCAAAATTATAAAATTAATTTATTTGAATTATATTCCATGGAAAATAAATCTAACAAATTATCATTCTTCGGTGACTGGATTAATCATGTAGAAGATCTTCAAGAAAAGTTTTTAAATTCTGAACCTTTTGAACATATTATTATTCCAAATTTTTTGAATGAAGAATATGCGGAATTATTACATGATTCTTTTCCCGAAGATATTGAGAATGGAAAATGGCATAAATATTATAATCCCATTGAAGTAAAATATGCGTTTGATAATATTGAAAAATTACCGTCTTGTTTAAAAGATATTTTTTATTTACTTTCTACGAAGGAAATAACCGAAAAATTTTCAAAACTTTCAGGGATTGAGGGTTTAGAATATGATCCTTATCTTCATGGTGCTGGACTACATATTCATCCAAGAAATGGTAGACTTCATGTTCATTTAGATTATGAAAAACATCCTCATTTGAACAAAGAACGAAGATTAAATATGATTTTTTATTTAAATAAAGACTGGGATCCAGAATGGAATGGAGAAACGCAACTATGGGATAAAAACATGGAAAAGTGTGTTGTAAAATCGGAAGTTAAATTTAATACAGCGATCATTTTTAAAACCAATGAGATTTCTTGGCATGGTCTTCCTGAAAAAATTAAATGCCCTGAAAACATCTTCAGAAAAACAATCGCTTATTATTATGTTAGTCCTTTGCAAAGTCAAGCAAAACAAGAAAAAGTAGGAAATGATGGAACTGGATATAGGACAAAAGCTTCCTTTACAAAAAGACCTCAAGATGAATATTGTGAAGAAATAGATAAATTATATAAAATTCGTCCACATCGTCTTATTGAAAAGAAAGATATTGAAAATATAAATTTTGATTGGCTTTAATTATAATTGCATTTAAAAAAAAATAAATATACCTTTAAAAAATAAATATATATATATTTATATTTATATAAATAAATATACATGTTTATTAGTTTAGGATTTGCATGTAGAGTAAGAGAATCCATTGATCGATTTAATGGTTTTCGAGTAGAAACTAATTTTTTTGATTGGATATTTTCAAATTTTTCTACTGTATTATTTATTATTCAACGCATCAATTTTCCAGAACAATTTTTAACAGCGGATAAATTTATTCATAAAGGCATTGGTTCCAATAATATAACTCACTATACCGTAGACCATAGTCAGTTATTTTTATCTTCTTTACATGATTTTCCGTCGAATATGTCTTATGAAGCTTATATGCCAGAATTTTTAGATAAATACAAACGTAGATTAGAAAGACTTAAGAATATTATTATCACAAATAAAGAACGTATACATTTTATTCATATGATTGCTTTTCCAAATTCCATTCCTACCATTGCTGAAGTATATTATTTTATTATTGCGATGAAACATATTAATCCAAATTGTAATTATTATCTGCATTTTTTTATACCTCCTGAGTTATACGAACATCACGAAAAAATAAATACGTTGGTAATTTGTCGTAATGTGAAAGTTCATTATTTAAGTTCAACCAATAAAAACCAGCCCGTCAATGAACAAAGATTAGATTTAAATTGGAATGATATCTACAAACATATTTCATATCATTATCCTAATTAATAAAATTTTAAAAACTTTTCATTAACCGCAGAAAATAAATTAGAAACAAAGGTGCTCATTAAAAAACGTGTTTTATCCATATTTTTCAAATATTCGTGTGCTTCTAATATTTTTTGTCCATTGATTAATTGAGGAACTTCTTTTAAATTTTCAAAATACAAGGGATAGTCTTCACCCAAATAATCAACGACACCTTCAATTTTATTAATAATAATGGGTGTATTTCGAATAATACATTCCAACACAGTATTGTTTGCAGAAGCATCAAATAACTCTACAAATACAATATTTTTAGAAAGTAAATCATCATATTCTTCAAACGTTTGTGTATAATGCATTACAACTTGCTTATTTAAACTATTTTTATTTATTTTTAAATAATCTACTTCGTCGTCTAATAATTTATTCATCCGATCAAAGTTTTTCGTTCCTGTTAGCCACATTTTATTGCACTTTACTGCATTCAGTAAATAAATACTTGTAACTTTTCTTAATTGTTGACCAATTTGTATTAATATTTTATTCTCGTTTTCTACAAATTTTACCATATTAAATTGTGGAATATCATTATTTAATACTGGATGATAAATAGTATATATTTTAATATCTAAACCTAATTCACATCTTATTTTTTTGTATAAATATTTTGTTAGATAAGGAGACAAACTAACAAGAAAAACACAATGTTTTAAAGATTCAATAAAGTTTTCATTTTGAAACATAATGTCAATATTAATAATATTTAAATAAGGTGGAGTGATCGCCGTGCAATGTATAATACCACACCAAGGATTTTTACAAACATAATCCGTTTTCCAGAGGAAAAAACTTTCGATTACGTCAAAAAAATCGTAAGGAGCATTTTTTGAAAAAAAATTGGAATTTTCCAATTCAGATAAAACACTTTTCCATCCTCCGCGATGTTCTAACAATTCCAAATTATAATGTGGTTTAAATTTTGCAATATTTGTTTTAAATAAACGTTTATACCATTCTGGATCAATATGCCAAAAATTATGTCCCGCCAAACTATTTTCGTTTTTTATACTTTCGGTTGAAAATTTGGAAGCATTTTCTCGATCTGCCAAGATTCCTAATTTTAAATCTTCCATATTCTTTGTAAAATATACATCTTCTGGTGGAACGAACGATTTTGTATTATAGATATAAGACCAAGTAGATGAATTATATTGTGTATTTTCAATACTAACCGAATTAATAATCTTTACCATAATATGTTTACTTCGTAGAGAAATGCCACCATTTCCGACCCCAGATTTATTATCATTTGTATTTGTTGTCCAAGGTGCACCTACATAATCAAAATAAAAAAAGTCTTCAATATTATTTTTGAATAATATGGAATCTTCTTGATAAATAAGAATCTTCTTACCAAGTAACAGATTCCAAAAATCCAAAGTGGATAACATTTTACTATAAGCAGAAGGTTGTAAATTATCATAAGGGGTAAGAACAACTCGAATTTTTGGAGAAATGCTTTGACATAATGCAGTTACAAAATTATAATTCAGATTTCCACAAACAACGGTATGACACCATTTCTCTCCTAATTTTAATATATTGTTACGAATAATAAATTCTATATGTGGAAAAAAACGATATTCGACCAAAACGGATTCATAATCACTCTTTTCCTGAAAATTGCAAAGAGGAATATTTTTGATATAGTTAATATGTTTAAAACATATATATCGAAATTGAATTTTTGCATTTTTTTGCAACTCTTCGATCGTATAATTATAAACATTCAAAAAATGATCTATCATTTTATCAGATTCATCAAAAATAGAATCCTGATTATCTTTTATATTTTCATTGTTTTCATCAGTGATTGCATTTTCACTAGTCATTGCATTTTCACTAGTGATTACATTTTCACTAGTGATTACATTTTCACTAGTCATTGCATTTTCAAACTTATACTTTCGTTTTTCAAAATAGCCATATTTTTCATAATGCATTCTTGCTTGAGAATCTGGGATCGTAGGATCTAAATCCTCATTGATCGACAAATATTCTTTGTAATTAAAGTCATCAGGAATAATATGGTATCTTCGTTTTTCATTACATCCGTAACGCTGGTAGTGTAATGTAGCATCTTCTTCACTAAAATGACTTAAATCTATATTTAATAATATATAATTTGTTACATTAAAATCTGGAGGTAATTCATTCATTATATTTATATAAATATAATAATAAATTTTATCTTATTCATTTACATGTTTTTCAAAATTTTTTAATTCTCTTTTTTTTTAAATTATGCAAAGATCTAAACTCTTCCAAAATCGTCTTCATATCTTACAATATCATCCTCCCCTAAATATTTACCTATTTGCGTTTCTGTAAATTCAAGCATTTCTGAACCAATGTTTTCAATTCGATGCAATGTTTCGAGAGGAATATAAACACTTTCATCTTTTTGTAATAAAATTTCATTTTTACCTAGCGTTACTTTTGCCTTTCCTTGAACGATAACCCAATGTTCACTTCGATGATGATGAGACTGTAAGGATAGTTTTTTCCCTGGATATACGCTAATTGTTTTTACTTTGAACCCACTAGTATCAGATCCGTAAATATTAACATAAAATCCCCATGGACGAAATACCTTTTTATGAAAAAAAGCTTCTTCCCTTTTATTTTTCTTTAAATTTTCAACTATTTTTTTCACTTCTTGTGATTTACTTTGCGGACAAATTAATAATGCATCATCTGTATTTACAATAATTAAATCATGGATATCAATGGTGGTAACAAGAGATTTTTCACTTTCAATATAACAGTTAGTGCTATTTAATGTAATAACATCTCCTTGGAGAACATTATTATTTTCATCTTTGTCAAATTCATTGTATAAGGCAGAAAAAGAACCAATATCATTCCAATGAGAATCATAAGTAAATGTATTTTTTTGAACGCATATTTTTGTATCTTTACATAATGGTTCCATAATAGCATAATCTACGGAAATAGAGCGACAAGTTGAAAACGGTGTTTGAGATAAGTGAATTAGATGATTATTTTGACAAACACTATTTTGCCACGTTTCTTGACAATTTTCTAAGATATCAGGAGCATAATTTTCAAAACAAGTAATCATATTTTTATTTTTAAATAAAAAAATACCTGCATTCCATAAAAAGTCACCACTTTCGAAATATTGTTTTGCGGTTTCAAAATTTGGTTTTTCAACGAATTCCAAGGTTTCTTTCTTTTCATTCGTTTTAATATATCCATAACCAGTTTCAGCATGCGTTGGTTTAATGCCAAATGTTATAATAGATTGATCCAAATAAGGTAATGCATCTTGATAAATGGAATTTAATGATTGGTCGTGGAAAATGTGATCACATGGCATAATACAAGTATTATCTTCTGGTAAACCAATAAGTGAAGAAATGCAAATTGCTGGCGCAGAATCTCTACCAACAGGTTCCGTAATAATGGTTATAGGAATATGTAAAGATAATTCTTGAATTTGACTTTCAATAATATACCAATGATCTTTATTACATATAATTGTAACATTATTTTTCTTGGTATTTGTCTTTGCTTCTGTGTTTTCGATTAAAACCTGAATACGTAAAAGAGTATTTTGCAACATTGTAAACTCGTTCGTCATTTTCAAAAATTGTTTAGGTAACTTTTCCCGTGATTTAGGCCATAGTCGAGATCCAGATCCTCCAGATAATATTATGAAATTCATTATACTATATAAAAATATAAAAACAAAAAATAAAATAATCCTAAAGATTATCCCAAAAGAATATTCAACAAAAATAAAAATAAATATATTTTTATTTAATAAATGATATCAAAAAGTTTAAAAAACAAATTATATATTGACTTTGATTGGGAATCTTACAGTAAGTATTATAATCATCTTAAAAAAGACCAATTTCTTTTAAAAGAACAATTATGGTGGCATTATGTAAACATCGGTGAAAAAAACGGATATCGATTTTTTGATTTGAAAGAAAAAAATGACAACTTAACAAACAAAACGTTATTTGATTCGAAACTTTACGCAGAATACTATCCTTTTTTGAAAAAATATGGTTTTCATTCTCATGACGCATTATGGTGGCATTATATTCATTTTGGTTTAAAAGATGATTATATCTACTTTAATAATAGTTATATAAAAAGTGTGTTAGATGAATTTGTCATGTTTGATGACTATAAATATATTATGTCATATCCATATTTATACGATCAGAAATATCAAACGAAACAAGAATTGTGGGATCATTATTTAAATATTGGTAAAAATAAAGGATATCGTTTTTTTACCATTCATCAATTAGAAGAAGATGAAGATGAAGAAGATAATGTAAATGATGAAACAAAGGATGAAATAAGTGAAAAAAAAACGGTCTATTATTTCATTGATGCATGCATTCGACACATTATTCGAAGCGGTATTCAAGTGGTTAGCATTTATTTAGCCAAAGAACTTTTGAAAAAAAAAGACATTGATGTTATTTTTGTAAAATGGAATCCAAGAAAAAACGCCATTGTTCCCTGTCATAGCCAAGAAATTGACTTTTTTTTCAATTATAATGAAAGCAATAATTTCATAGAACCTATAAAATATGTTTCCTATTCTCCGATTCATTTAAATCGTTTTCGTCCGATTACAAATTGTCTTTTTTTTTGTCCAGAAGTAACTTTTACGGTAAATGATGACGTTCCTTATCAATTATTTGAATATCTAAACAAACATAGTTTTCAAAGTTGCTATTTATTGTATGACATTATTCCACTTTTATTGAAACCTTATAATATTTTTGAAGAGAAATTTTATAATTATTTACAGTGGAATCTACTTTATGCAAATCAACTCATTTCTATTTCAGATTTTACCAAAAACGAATTTGAAAACTATGTTTCTGAAAAAAAAATAGATAATGAACATTTGCCTATTTTGAAAAGTGTTCCATTACCTTACCAATATAGAAATAAGGAACGCATTTATCCAAATATGAATAATAATGAGAAAGTAATTATTTTGGTCCCTGGAATGATTGAGTTTAGAAAACAACAAATATTATTAATGCAACTATTTAATCGATTTATTCAAAATGATCCTAGTGTAGATGTAGAAATGATCGTATTTGGAAATATTATTGAAGTATGTAAAGATGCTTTTCATGAAGAAGTTCTCAAGTCAGAAGGAAAAATTATTTATTTAGGACTTATTGATAATGAAAAATTGTCTGAATATTACAAAAAGGCATCTTTTTCATGTTTTATTTCTTTGTATGAGGGTTTTGGATTTCCTATTTCGGAAAGCTTATCTCATGGAACTCCTGTTTTGACTAGTAATTTTGGATCCATGAAGGAAGTAGCTTCGGTTGGTGGATGTTTTACGGTAGATAGCACCAAAGAAGAAGAAATTTACAATGCACTAGATATTCTTATTAAAAATCCATCTATTATCCATAATTTGAAGCAAGAAATTCAAAATATTTCATTAAGTAATTGGGAAGAATATGGAGATTTAATATTAAAAGAAATATTATCAATAGAATAATTTTCAATCTATATATTAATGTTACATGCCATTTATTTTTTTGTATTAAATATGAACAAAAATGAAGACCGATATAAAAATATTAAGCAAATGTTAGATTCTTTACCAGGTTGCAAATATTCGCGCATTGAAGCGATTGATGGTTATCATATGGAAAAGGATAAAGATGCGCGAAATATTTTATCTTGTAGACCAGAATTATTAGGAGAAAAATTTTCTTATATAAATTTCCATCAAACAAAGTTGGAAGAATGGATTTATGATGGAACGATCCGAAAATCTTTCCCAGGATTATGTCTAGATGGTAATTTGGGTGCAAAAGGATTGGTTGTTTCAAATATGAAAGCTTTTGAAATTGCGAATTCCTTACCTTATGCATGGTATTGTGTCTTAGAAGATGATGCAGAAATAGATTTAGATAGTTATATTTCTATTCTTAAATTTTTATATCATAATTATTCTAAATTTGACATTATATTATTAGATAAACGAGGAAATGGATTTGGAGGAACCGCGGGTGTGTTATATAAATCATCGATCATTAAACAAGTAGCTGAAGAGTTACATCCTTTGTCTCGGTTTTCCATTACATTGGAAGAAAAAACAACCATGTCAACCTTATGGGATTGGAAGTTACATAAATATTTGGAAATATATAAAATTAAATATGGTGTTTTACCATGTATTGGTTCAGGAAAATTTGATTCCACTATTTCAGTGTAATTAATTTGTAAATAGGTGGATATTTGTTTACAATTTCTTGAATTGACTCATAACCATGTTTACGAATATAACTATGCATTTGACCACCTGCAATTTTTCGATCCGTATTTGAGGGAAGACAATGGAGAACCGAATTGGTATAACAAATGGCTGATTTTATTTGAAAATGTCCTAGTAAATAATCGACGCCCCACATATGTGTATTTTCAATATCATTGATGTCCATGAATTTTGTAAAATCTTTGGGAGTCAATAGTAAACAAAAGATTTCTACATTATTTGCGAGCGCCAACGTATGATAAGGTTGATTACGCATATAATCCCAAGTTCCACCAATCACTTTGGGACTCAAAAATTCGATTTGATAGCAAGTTTTGATCGAAATCAATTCGAGTAAATTCAGCTTTTCGAATTTCACGTCATCTAACACAAATAAAATATGCACATATGCTTGTAAATAAATATGATAAGGATTGGATTTCCATAATTCAACTAGTCTGCCCTTTTTCTTGTAAAAATAAACTGTTCTTAAAAATGAAAAAGATCTTAGTTGTTTTTCTAATGTTTCATTATCTTCATCATAACAGTTTACCATAATATCAAATGGACATTGAATTTGACCGTATAGTTCGTGCAAATTATGTATTAATATGTGTATTTTTACTTCTATATGAGGTGAACCAATGGCTGCCAAATAATAGATAAACATTTAGTTAATAATATATTATTTTATTATAAATAATATAATGATCTTTATTAGTGCCAATCAACACTATTACCAAAACTTTGATTGGGAATTATATTTATCAAATTATCAAGCCGCTATTAAGCTATCTAAATACACGAAAGATACCTTATGGTGGCACTTTTTAAATATCGGGGAACCACAGGGATATCTCTTTTTTGATATCCGAAATAAACAGATCTATTTAGAAGAATATCGACTATTTGACCCTATGCACTATATTTATAAAAACCCAGATCTCGTGAATCAAGGGTATTCTACAAAACCGCAATTATGGTGGCATTATATCAATTTCACGAAAAAGCAGCAACAAGAAACATGGAATCGTAATCGTTTATTTGAAGAAGAAATTCTACATTTGATAAGTCAAGCTGAAAAATATAAAAGCATTAACAAGTGAATAATTTTTTATAAAAAATTATGATGATCATTTTTTATAAAAAACATGCATGTATTATTTACTTTAACAACTGAATATCCCAATCAATCATTTTTTTAACTAATTGTTGAAAAGAAACTTTTGGTTCCCATTGAAGAACTTTTCTGGTTTCTAAGGAGTCACCATACAATAAATCGACTTCTGCTGGACGATACAAATCCGCATTTATTTTCACAATGACTTTTCCGTCACATAACAATAATGTATTTAAAGGATTTTCTTCGTCAATTTCCCATTCTACTTCTAAATCCGCATATTTACAAGTTAAATCAATAAACTCTTTGACAGTATGTGTTTCATTCGAACTTAATACATATTCACGAGGATCTTTTTGGTTCAACATCATCCATACTGCTTCGACAAAATCTTCGGAATCACTCCAATCTCTGATGGAAGTGATATTTCCTAGTTCCAAAGGAGTAACAGGAGATCCAGATTCCAATTCCTTTTTAACACGTGCTAAGTTACTTGTAATTTTACGAGTGACAAATTCTTTTCCTCGGCGAATACCTTCATGGTTAAATAAAATACAATGAATGGCAAACAAATCATAACTTTCGCGATACACTTTTACTAAATGTCTGGCGGCGCATTTGGATGCGCCATAAGGACTACGTGGTTTCAAAGGATGTTTTAAATCTTGAGGAACATAGTCAACATCTCCAAATTCTTCACTAGAACCCGCGGAATAAAAACGACATTTTGGGTTGAATTCACGAATAGCTTCTAAAAAATACATCACAGATAAAGTATTCGTAGTAAAAGTATGAATCGGAGAATTCCAGGATTCACCAACAAAACTCTGTGCAGCAAAATTGATAATGTAATCTGGATTAATCTTTTTAATATTATTATTAATGGATTGTTGATCTAAAATATCTAAATGAATCAATTGGAAACGCGAATCAGAAATATCACTTATATTTTCGTGATTTAACACCGATAATCTGCGGATCGCTCCATAAAGAAGACAATTCGTATTTTTTAACAAATAACGCACCATGTTAGATCCATCTTGACCAGTGACTCCGGTAATTAAAACTTTTGGTTGACTGCTCATTTATATATATTTATGTAATATTTTTTTTTGTAAAATGTGAATATAAATAATAGTAATTAATAAAAATTAGTTATAAAAAATTAATTATAGATAGAATACAGTATTTTATCAGAAACGCACATCATGTTTAAATGATTTTGTAAACAATGTTTCCAAAAAGAATAATCATTCATAGTTTCTTCTAAATCATTTGAATTTATTAAAGAAAGTAAATCTGATCTCCAAACAGTAATTATATTATCCTCGTAAGGACTCAAAAGTATTTGATCTTTCAAGTAAAAATGATCAATGAATTCATCTTCTTTGTTATTTTTTATATTTGTATAATTTGAAATGCCAATGTCACAACTAGGCATTATTTCTAAATAATCGATAAATATTTTTGAAAAATCGATTTTGTAAACAGTATTCAAGTTAACAATCGTTATATAGGGTGTGGTTATATAGTTAGAAACCATGGCTATCTTTTGTAAAAAAGAAAAATCATAGTTTTTTTCAGATATTAATACCATGTTAATATTGTTAAATAAAGTTATATATCTATTTATGATTTCATTTTCAAAAGATACAAATAATAATAAAGTAAGATGTTCAACATCAGTTTGATTTACAAAGGAACGTAATAATTTTTCGATATAAAAATTATTTTCATTTTGAATAAAACATACCCACATAAGTTTTTTGGAATAAGATGTCACCGAAAATTTATTTAAATCATATTGTATTTTTTTATTAAATGTTTCTAATTCTATGTGATGTTTATTCATATTTTTTAGATAATAATGCGCTTGAACGATGAGGTCTAACATGAAGATTTCTTCATTTAACACCATGAGTTCTTCTAAATTATTGAAAAATAAAGGATAGTTTGGACCTAAATATTCTTCCGCGGATTTGTTTCTACGTAAAATAATAGGAGTATGAAATTTAATACATTCCAAGATTGTATTATTTGCACTACAGTCTACAATGTCTGCAAATATACAAGAGCTATTAAATATATTTTCATATTCGCTATTTGTTAATTCATATAAAATTTCAATTCCACGCATGTTATTATGTTTGCATATCTTATTGTTGAAATTCTTTTCAAAATCCTTTTTTACAAGAATTATTTTTTTGAAATTTTGAGGAACGTCAAAATCAATAAATGTTTTGAAATTTCTTAGCCACCATCCAATATTATAAATTTTTTTGTTGTTTAAAAACTTTTCAATATTAAAAAATTTATCTTGATCTGTTTTTAAATCGATTGGATGATGAACTGATACAATTTTTGATTTAAATTCAGGATACTTGTTATGTAGATATTCTTTATGATTATTGGATAATGTGTATAGTAGTAAAATATTATCTTCGATTTGTTTTCTTTCCATTTCATTAAAGATGTTTTCGTTTAGTTGGCTATCATCATTTAAAATCATTTGAGTAGCAATTTTATTATGTAAAGATAGATTTTTATATTCTAAAAAAGGCGGGTTATGAAGAAAAGTAACCATTTTATAATTATTATTAGTAATTTGTTCTAGATATTCATCATTTATTACTTTGTTTCCCCATGTTAATAATTTTTCCAACCATTCGTCAAAGAAAATTTGATGAATATATTTTTTTGAAGGCATTTCAGTAAAATAGTTGATCCAATTCTGAATAACACCTTGCCAACCAAAATAATGATTTCCATAACGATTGTATTTTTGTTTAAATAAAATATTATTGACAGGAATCAATTCAAAATCGGTATATTCATTTAATTCGTCTTGATATAAACTAGTCGTTACTCTTCCTTCTTCTCGTCCATAATTTATCCAATGGTGCCATGCTTTTTCTTTGGTATCTACTCCGTTTTTATTTAAGTCATCATAGTTGGCAACATATTGTGTCCAATCAAAATTTTCATATTCATCTTCATCCAATAATGTAAAATAAACCCGGCCTTCAGATTTTCCATGATGGATCCAATGATACCAAGCTTTTTCTTTTGTATCCACGCCATCATTGAATAAATCATCATAATGTTTAACATATTCACTCCAGTTAAAATTATCTAATTCATCGGTATTTAAAGAAAAATAAGTCCTTCCCTCAAATTTGCCATGATTAATCCAATGATACCATGCTTTTTCTTTGTTATTAATTGTATCATCTTGTAAATCATTGTAGTTCGAAATGTATTCTTTCCAATTAAAATTATCAAATTCATTGGTATTCGTGCTAAAATAAGTTCGTCCTTCGAATTTCCCATGATTTGTCCAATGATGCCATGCTTTTTCTTTTGTGTCGATTCCAATATTTTGCAGATCATTATAAGTAAATGTATATTCTTTCCAATTAAAGTTATCAAATTCATCCGTATTCAAACAAAAATAAGTTCTTCCTTCAAATTTACCATAGTTCGACCAATGATACCATGCTCTTTCTTTTGTATTTATGTCATCTCCGTGTAAATCATTATAATTTTTAACATATTGTTTCCAATCAAAATTATTATACATTTCTGTATCATCGTCACTAACGACTATTTTTTCAGAAATATTGTCTAAAGGTAAAAAAGTGCGGCCTTCTTTTTTCCCATGATTAATCCAATGATACCATGCCATTTCCTTGGTAAAAATTGTCTTTTTTATATCATCGTAGTTACTTAGATATTGTTTCCAGTCAAAATCTAATATATCATTTGAAAATTCATTTTTATTGTTGACTCTAACATATTCCCAATTATCATAAATACTATCTATTTCTATTGGTTTTACTGGTTTACTTTTGATAGATTGTAGTGTTTTATGAAAAGTTAAAATATCGTCTTCTTTTTTTTCTTTTTCTAAAGGAAATTTATCTTTGACAACTTTTTCTTCGGATTTTTTTAAAATTTTTGGTTTTAATTTTATTTCTTCTTTTTCTTCCACTTTTTCTAGTTTTAATTTTATTTCTTCTTTTTCTTCCACTTTTTCTAGTTTTAATTTTATTTCTTCTTTTTCTTCTACTTTTTCTAGTTTTAATTTTATTTCTTCTTCGTCTATATAGTCGTTTTCTTGTTCATATTTATCAAAAAGTTCCCGTTTCAATCTTTCTATTTTCTCTTCTTTATCTTTATCTGCTTCGCTTATAAATTCCTCTTCTTCTTTATCTTCTTTTGCTTCGCTTATAAATTCCTCTTTTGCTTCACTTACAAATTCCTCTTCTTCTTTTGCTTCACTTACAAATTCTTCTTCTTCTTTTGCTTCACTTACAAATTCTTCTTCTTTTTCTTTTTCTTCTTCTTCTTTTGCTTCACTTACAAATTCCTCTTCTTCTTCTTTTGCTTCACTTACAAATTCCTCTTCTTCTTCTTTTGCTTCACTTACAAATTCCTCTTCTTCTTCTTTTTCCTCTTCTTTTGCTTCACTTACAAATTCTTCTTCCTCTTCTTCTTCTTTTTTATAATGATCTATAAAATTAACCATATAATTATTGTTTAAAGCACCACTATCATCAGAGTTTGCATCCCATTCCTGAAATTCTTCTTCAGAATGAAAATCACTGTCACCGTCAACGTCTATATCATTATCATTTTCTTCAGAATTATTTATTTTTGTATGAGAACTATTTTCTAGTTTATTATCTAAATTACTTTCTATGTTATCTGAAAGAAGCATTTTATATATTATATATACATAAAATATTCATTAAAAATTAATTGAATTCCACTTACGAAATGAAAATATGTTTCCATACCATGGATTTTTAATATTGGGATAATGAATATTCTTTGAAAAAAAAGCAAAAAAACCTATTAGCCAAGAAAATGTCCCTCCCGAAAGAATAATGGTATTACAAGTAGACCCAAACATGATGATTTCTATTTCACATTTATCAATAACAATTAAATTATATTTGTTAATTAAATATTTACAAAAATCACTTTCGATTGAATCGCTAGATATATATCCAGTAATATATTTTGATCTTGATAGTATTTTTTCATAATACATATGAATATTTTTTACTTTGTTTGTCATATCTCCTAACCGAACATGAATAAATAAATCATTATTATTATTATATCTATTTTTGAATATATTATTACTGATAATTTTGTATTTATTATAATAAATATTAAAATAAGAATTCAAAAAAAGGGCAAACTCTTTCGTTTGGAACCAATTTTCATTATTAATAGCAATATTTTGTTTTGTAATGTAATTATTTTGGATTAAATTTAAAAAATTCTCGTCTGTAACCGTCTCTGTGCTGTCGTAATTATTTTCTCCTACATACAAATAGATTCCTAGTCTTTCAAATTTTTTAAAATATTTATATCTGCATTTTAAATTTAATTTAATTGCAACAAAATGCATTACCATATTTATAAAAAATAAATTTCCAAAACGTCCGTTATGAACATTTGTATTATTAATAGCACTTACTGGTCTTTCTTCTTGATATCCGTGAAATATCCAATGTTTCCATGCAGTTTCTTTACTATTAATATCAGGATCATCTTTCAAGTCAGAATTAATTTTTATATAAGTTTTCCAATCAAAATTTTCATAAGTAATTTCAGATTCCATATTTATTATATAATAATATTTTATAATAATATGAAAACTCTTATTCATGTATTTACCCATAATTTTAATATAAATCAAGAACATCTGAAAAAATATAATTTTTTACACGAAAAAAATTTTTATTTTGGTTTAGGTGATTTATTAAGATCAACCATCAAATTATATAATTTATCTAAAATGATGAATTTTAAATTTATTGTAGATATTCAGTTACACCCAATTGCTAAATTTTTAAAAACCGAAAATCATCAATATAAAGATTATGTTTTACATAATAAAGCTAAAGTAGAATATGTGTGCTATGGAGCAGTTGAAGATTATATTAATAGTCATTCAGAAAATGATGTAATGATGATTTTAACGAATGATTTTTATAATGATGAAAAATTATCTAATGACTGTAAAGAATTTATGAAAAAAATTTTTACACCTAATGATACATTTAATCATTTTATCCAAATGAAGCTTAATAAAATACCTTTTTCGACCTTTAATATTATTCATTATCGAATTAACGACAATGAATTCTTGAATAATAATGAAGAAATTGCATTTGATATGTATTTGAATCATCTAAAAGAAAATAGAGAATTTAATGATATTTTATTAACAGATACAAAAAAATTAAAAAAATATCTATTTTTACATGATGATATTTTCATGATTGATACAAAAATTTGTCATTTAGGATTAAGCACGGACGAAGATGAAGTAAGAGATACCTTATTTGAATTTTTCTTACTTATTAATGCTTCTAAAATAAAAACGTATTGTAAAATTCATAAAATTTCCGGATTTATTGAATGGACTAGTAAAATATATGACATCCCCATGGTGGCTTTTAATTATTAGATAAATAAAATTGAATTGTTTCTTGTAAAGATTCATCTAAATCAGAAAATTTAAAATCTTGAAATAAAGAATGAAATTTTCCTATATCCGGTTTCATAATATTTGTTTCTTGATATGGTGTTTGAGAATCAAATTCAATGGTATCATCCGAATTCATGATTCTTTTTATTTTTTCAACTAATTTTTCAAGTGTTAATGTAGTTGTATAGTTAAAAATAATAACATTATCATAAATATCATCTCGACAAATGCATTCTTCTAATAATCGAATAATATCGTTTACATAAATTAAACTCACTGGTGTTTTTGCGTTTGAGACTATATTTACATTTTTATTTTTACATTCATTAATTCTAGTAATGATGGATGGAACAATTCTTCCATCTTTTATAAAATGATCATAACAACCAAAAATATTAGGTAACACTAGACAAATAATTTGAATAGAATGATTTTTTTGTTTTAATAATTGCATTTGACTATGCATGATTTTTTTAGATAATAAATAACTGTTATTTTGGTTATTTATGTCAAGATCTAAGAAAGATAATGAATCTTCATTATAAAACTCATGAATATTTGAAGAAAAAATTCGATAACTTGAAAAAAGTATTATTTTTTTTACCAAATTTATATCACAACATTCGAATATGTTTATATTTAATAATATATTGTTATTCAAGATAGATAACTGATCTTTTTTTTTGTTAGACTCTGAACTACCAATAATACCGCAACAATGAATAACAATATCTGGTTTTATTTCTTGAAACTTATTATTTAAAAGATCTTTATTTAAAAAGTCAAGATCTTTTCTTTCTAAAAAAAACAAATGGTAATTTTTATTTTGCATTAAATTTTTAATACTTTTACCAAAAAACCCATTGCTTCCTAAAATTAAAATTTTTAATATTGACATATACTATATTATGAAAGAAATATTGAATATGGAAAACGCAAAACAAATAATGAAAGATTTAAATGTGGTTATTTACGGGACAGTTCGAGATATTGAAAACGATTTTTTTACATCATTTACAAATTTAGATAATATTGCTAGTTATTTTAATAAAGTATTTATTATTATTTTTGAAAATGATTCCAAAGATAAAACACCAGAATTATTAAATCAATGGTTAGAAACTCAATATTCGAATAAAAAAATATACAAACATGTTATTTTTAAAAATAACTTGGATTTTTTGTATCCACTACGCGCACATCGATTGGCTTATTGTAGAAACTGTATTTTGAATTATATTGTTGATCATAATTTAGAAAAAGAGTATCAATACGCAATACATTGTGATTTAGATGATCGTTTTTGGGCAATTGATTATCAAAGCATTTCTACATGTTTTCAATACGATTTGGATTCCTGGGATGCAATGACATGTGTTAATAAAAACCGCAACTATTATGATTTTTGGGCTTTGCGTTGCGATAAGTCATGGTTCAATATTAATATATTTTCTTGTAACGCAAATGATATTGATTATAATACAAAAACTGCTGGATTTGAAACATTATTAAAAAATACAGTTGGATTAATTGATGTAACATCAAGTTTTAACGGTCTAGGTATTTATAAATTATTATCGATTATTTATTGTCGATATAATGCGGAATATAATTGTAAAAAATGTAAAAATGTGAATCGAGGTTGTTGGGAAGATAATGATCACATTGGTTTACATAAACAAATGATCTATAATAACTGTAAACTTTTCATTAATAATAAAATGTATATACAAACAAAACCGAAAAATAGCATTAGTTACAATACCTTTATTGAATCGATTTCAGCTAGCCCCTCCATCGATAAAAATATTTTATTATATTTACTTATTGGCGAAACGATTGACAAATCTGGTAAATGGTTACTCATTGAAATTGGTGATGGAGACATTGCAAATGTTCTAACAAATTATTATCATAGAACATTATATACCTATAGTGAAGGAGAAAATACCAGCATTTATTTAAATAAAAATATTGAAGTAAGAGACGGTAATTTTTATCGTTATTCATATGAGTTGAATGATATTTCGGAACAACCAATTTCTTTTATTTATATCAATTGTCATAAATATCACACGACCAAGAATATTCTTTCTCTTATTTATAATAAAATAAAACCAGGATGCATTATCTTATTTGATAAATTAATTAACTATAAAGAATTTTGTTTACATGGTTTAAAAGCATTATACGAATTTTTTCAGGAATATGAAATATCATTTAAATGGTTGCTTGTAAAAGATAATGTAAATAATAGTTTATTATTAGAAAATCAAAAAATAGCGTTAATTATTAATGAAAATAAACATTTTAATACATTATTTGCAGCAATTAACTATTCATCTGAAGAATATGAAAAATTTAATTGGGTATTTTATAGTAATAACTATGAAGATTTAATCCACATTAAATCAAAAGAAGAAGCTTATCATCACTGGATATTACATGGTAAACATGAAGGAAGAGTTGCGTGTCCAAATAGTGAGAATAACAATAGTAATAGTAATGATAATAATAATGATGATGAAAATCCAGAAATGGTTATTACAGATCCAGAATTTGCTTCTTTTGATTGGGAAATTTATGTAGAATTAAACAAAGATTTGAAAACAGTATCTAATAAATATGATGCGTTTAAACATTGGAAAGATCATGGAGTTCATGAAGGTCGTATTTGTAAATTTGACTGGTGCACCTACATCAAAAATTTTAATTTAATCACAAAGTCAATTGATAATAAAATAAAGGCAATTCAACACTGGATTGAAAATGGTCGCCCAGAAATAAATAATTCTCAAGTTGATGATTTGAATGATGAATTATTTGATTGGGAGTATTATCTTGAATATAATAAAGATTTAAAAAATATAACCACGTATGATGCAGCATGTAAACATTGGAAACAATTTGGGAAAAATGAAAAACGTGTTTGTCATAATTTTAAATGGACCAATTATTTATTGGCCAATCCAGATCTAGTAGAATCAGGTATTACCAATGAAAATTTAGCTATTTACCATTGGTTAAAACATGGGAAATATGAAAATCGAAAAATAGGTTTATAAATTATTAACTTTATCGTTTGTTATAATATAATGATTGAATGGACTGAATTTGAAAAAGAAATGAAAGATTATCCTATTTTTATGATTGATAATAAAAGTGATAAAAACATCGTTTTATTTGGAAATTGTCATGTAGCTACCATTGGGCATTTTTTAGACTACTTATTAAGCAAAAAATATAATATATTTATTATTATTTCATGGTATTGTGACAAAGTAGGTTTTGAAAATTTTGATATGACAAAGGTAAATGAAAGAATTTCATATATATTGCAAAATCATTGCGATATATTTTTATATCAACAACATATTAACGACTATGGTGTTAACGCATCCATTATTAATACTTCAGTCAATGGAAATGCTATTATTTATAAATTACCGAATTTACGACTTGTTTTCACTTCTTTCGATAAAAAAGAATATGAACGATCTTTAGAAATTCTCAATTATAATATTGACTATAGTGATTTTGCAAACTTTCAATTTATTACCGAATATTTATCTTCCATTCGCTTTTTTAATACCATTGACCATCCTACTCATTATGTTTTATATTTATTAAGCAGAGATATTATCAATAGATGCTCGAATAACAATGTATTCATAAATATTAACGATTATTATAATCAAGACTATCGAAATGATTTCAAAAAAATAACAAATTTTGTGTTTTTACCAGGATTAGATGCAGTTACTCCCAAAATTTCTGAAGTTACTGGTATTTCAACAAATGCCGATTATTTTAATTAATTTTCCTTGTTTTCCTTGTTTTCTTTTTTCCTGATTTTGAGTCGGATCGTTTCTTTAAGTTACTTTGAATAAAAGATGTTATTTGTGTTTTTTGATTTAAAAAAAGAGGAACAATATTTTGATAAAAGGAACGAAAAATATGTTTTTTATTTTTTAGTTCTTCAAATGTAAACCACTTTATTTCTGTTTTTTCAAATATTTTTTGATCCTCAATAATTTTAGGATCTAATTTTTTTTGTAAAAAACGTTGGTTATTATTGTAATAAAAAATCAGTTTATCATCATATTCCATGGGGAAAATATGGACTCGATAAGTCGTATGTCCTTGCGAATTGTAATCAACATGGTAAGTTCCATATTTATTTAATAATTGTTTGATATCTTTTGGTGACCCCAAAAATCCTGTAAGTTCTTCTGAGCCTTCTCGTATTGCTGTATTTATAAAAGATTCTCCTTTTTCGGTTCCGCCACCGAAATCACTCCAACCTGGATTTTCATCATTATCTCTTTCTTTTCCAAATAAAAAATATATTTGATTGTTGTGAAAAGTAACTGGTAATATACTTCCACCCATTTTATATAACATAATATATAATTTTTATAAATATAAATTATATATGATTCATTTTTTCTTTTATCATCATTTGTTAGATGAAATATTAGTTCGAAAATTGTCGAATGATTTTTATTATCAAAATGGAACTATTTATATTGAATCCTTTGATTCTTCCAACGATAAATTAATCCTAGGTAACAAAAATATACCCCTTGAAGGGAAATTATTCACATTTGATTCCTTATCATTAAACCATATTTTGGAAAAAATGAGTGTTATTTATGAAATAAAATACAAAAATAAATTAAAATATATTTTAGACGAAATTGACGTTCATAGTCAACAAGGCATTATTCGAGCATATATTATTTATTGAACCCTTTGTAAAATCGCATTTGCTATTTTCTCTCCTCCCGTTTCAGATGGCTCAATATTATAAATAAGATCATTTTCATTATTTATAAATATACTTGTGTCAATAATGTTACTCTTATTTTGATAAGACATGAGATGTTTTAGTTTCTTATTCCAGATTGTAACGTAGGGTTTGAGTTGTTCATCTTGGGTTGAATACAATGTCAAAAGATATAATTTTGCATTTGGTAGTCTAGTAATAATCGTATTCACTAATACAGTATATTTGTCAAATATTTCATTCAATAAAGTGCTATTTAAGGAAGGACTATTTAACAAATCATTTCCACCAGCGGATAAAAAAATATATGTATTTGGATTATCTAACTCAAATGGTATTTTATCTACTTGGTAAAATACATTATGAATCGTGCTATTATTTTTTGCTAACATAAGGACTTGATCTTTTGGAAAAATTTGTTCAATCATGTCTTGAATTGAATATCCCGATTTTACATAACTATTATTGGCTATCATACTATCTCCTAATAACACGATGGTTTTATCATTCATATTACTATTTTTGGTAAAACCCTCTTTTTTACAAATAAAATAAAAAAATATTAACATTGACAAAAAAAGGATCAAGCAAATGTGAAATGCATAGGTTTTTCGTTTCATAATATATAACAATATTTTTTTATAATGTATAATTTACAATATTTGATCCATATTGATCATTAAATACTTGAACACTGTAGGTGCCACTTGAATAATTTTCTGGAATATAGATAACCAGATTTTCTGAATTTATAAAAACCGAAGTAGCCGTTTTGGTTCCAAAATAGACAACACTATAGTCTCCAAAATTTTGCCCAGAAATATCTATAAAAGTAGTTCCTTTTACTTCATTGAAATAACTAGACAAAGAAAAAATCGTCGGAATAAACAAGGGTTTTATTTGTGGTTTAAACTTTTTACAAATACTTTTTCGATAAGTTAAGGCAAGAGTTGAAAAGGTATTGTTTGACATTTCTTTACTTATAATGTAATAATATTTTGTTTCCTTATAAAAAACAAAAATCATCTTTTTTTCCTTCCATTTTTCCTTTCATAAATAAATTTGCCAACTTATAAAATGCATATCCCATGGATAAACCTAACAAAAATCCTAAAATAATTTGTGGAATACTATGATTTTTATATTCAAATCTCTGCATCAATGTGATTAAACTAATGGCTGCGTAAAAGAGTGAAACATTAGTATTATTTAAAGTTAAAAAGATATAAGCTAATGAAAAACCGACACTTTGTGAATGACCCGAAGGCATTCCATATTGATCAAAAGTAGTCCGTTTTCCGTGTTTTAATCCTAATTCAAATAATTTAATGTCTTCTTTAGGTCTTGGGTCTTGGATCCAGACTTTCAATACAAAGTTAATAAAGATACTTATTGCAGAACCAACAATATATAGTGTTAAAAAAAAGGGTTTACACAACAACAATAATAAAGATAGAAAATTTAACAAATAAGGTCCTGTTGTTCCGATCCAACCAAAACCATTTTTTATCATATTATTCATATTTTATATATATAAAAAGATAAAAAATGGTTTTGAATCTTGATTAATATTGATACAAGTTTTCACTAATAAGAGTAATACACCATTCACTTCCATGTAAATCAACTGTGAACCCTCGATCATCTAACAATTTAATATGCATACGGTCAATATCGACAGGACCAAAATAAATACGTTTATTGTCTTGCAGTGCACCACTAAAATCTATATACATGTCTCCTGTTTTCATTCCAGTATGTTTTATGGGTAACAAAGCAAAAGTATCCGAAGAAGTTGGTGCTTTTCCACGGTAAGAGGTATTATTTTCTCGATTTTTCATAATTTCATTAATGGTATAAATTTGCGCTTGTGTTAAAATACGCGGTGCGGTAGGAAGAACTTGAGGCGTTTTCGTGTAAGAAATCGCAAATTTATCTTCTAATAAACTACCAATATTTTGTGGATTAATACCTAGGGTAGTTGCCGCATTTGCTGAAATATTTGACAATGAATTGTATTGGGATGTTAAAAGAGGATTGTTAATAGGTGGACATGATACTGGTAAAGTTGGATTATAATAAGATGGAAGAGCTAATTTTTTGGATAATTCCGTAATGGTGATGAGACCATTATTAATATGGTTTTGATTATAATCATCGAGCACTAAAATTAAATATTTTGTTCCATAAAGATCTAACACTGCTACAGGTATATTTCCTGTGCTAATAATTGGGGTAATCGGAAGTCGGAACCCCATGAGCCAACCTAACGTATTATTAAATGCTAGATTTTGCGAAACACAATTGATTTGACATACTTTTTCTCCTGTAAAATCAAAAAAAGTAAAAAAAGGATTTGTTAGTGGATCAAATGCGCCATTTTCTGAAATACCATTAATTGCATTTCCATTCGGATCATTATAACCTTCTAAATTGATTGTTATTTTTCCATTATAAGAGTTGTAAGATGTCGGAGAAGTATCTGAAAAGGCACCTGTAAATCCAGATGTTTGAAAAGAAGTGTTCAACTGGGTAACAAATTCACTAGGACTATAGTTTCCAGGTGGTATCGAAACCTGGAAATAAGAGCCTTGATTCGTTACCCAAAAACATGTATTTCCGTATTGATTATCAATCGTATACCATGTAAAAGGAATTTGAATTGAATATAATCGTAAACTAAGAACATTTGTTAGAGGATCGGATAAATCTAAGGTGTAATCCGTGGATAGTGAATCGATTCCTCCACTAGCTTGTCGAAATTGACTATCCAAATTAATAAGACGACTAGTAACATTTTCCAAATTCGGATTTAATACATCTTGAGCTACTTTCGTATCAAAGACATTATTTACGCCTAAATGATCTCGGTTCATTGGAACATGATCATTGTCATAGACATCAATTTTCTGAAATCGGTCTGTAATTTTATCTTTTTGAACTTGATCTTTTTGAGGTAATGCTTCATATTTATACCAATCATCCGTCTGTTTATTGTCTGGACTATATTCATCTGGTTTATCACCTTTTTTCAATTGATTTGTATGGCGTAATAATTTGGTTTGTATATTTTGAAAAAAAATAGATAGCTTACTATTATCTTCCGATTGAAAACGTTGAATATATTCATCAGTTTTATCCATAATATCATCATCATCTAATTTGTTTAATCCTAGAATCGCCAACAACTCATCAATAGTATAATTATTTACATTTGTATCAATTCCACTCATAAACAAATATTATATATTTATAAGAATATTTGTTTATATTAAAAATCATGGTTTACATTTTTCAATAAATAATTCTTTTATATTTTCCTTCATCCATATTTCGTCAAAATTCCATCGATTATATAATTTTTTTGTAATGACTGAAATTCCAGATTGTCTTTTTAAATGTGACTTTCCTTTAAATAACATAGTTTCAATCATTGATAAAAGGCGATGATTATGATGTTCAATTTCGGATCGATTTAACCAATATTGACCACTATAAATATACCGATTATAGTTATCATCTTCATAAATAAAATGTCTTTTATTTAAAACTGGACGATTTCGAATTAAACTAATACCTTCGATTTGATTTGTATCATTATTCATTTCTGCAATAAATAACAAGGAACCCAATGGGTATTTTTCATGTATTTTAATGGCTGCACCATATATAGCACCTTTCACTTTATTTTTTTTGCGATATTCACTATTTTCTTTCCACGTTATATTATTAAAACGTGTAGATGCAATATGAAACATAAGTTGAACTATCAAATAGGTAATTTGAATTTTCAATTTTATTTTTATTTTTATATTACTATATTTAAATGATAACAAGAAATAAAAGATATTCAAACATTCAATTCAGAAAAATGTTTCAAAAGTTACGAAGTCGTAGTTTTTTATTATTACGATTGACTAATATAAAGAGTTATATTCAGAATAAATTAATTGAAATGAAAAAAGTTAGTGAATTTATAAAAAATAGACAACTAGATCTAGATCTACAAGAACAAGTAGATGAAGTAGAAGTAGACGCAGAAGAACAAGATACCAGTGATAATGATGAAAGAATCGGTCTGTATAATATTATTCTAGATTCATTAATAAATAATATAAAAGATGATTTTAAAGAAGAAAAAGAAGATCTAGAAAATGAATGTGAAAAAAATACACAAGTAACTAATATTGATAAGGATAAAATTTTAGTTGTTGTTTCTTGTCACACGAATAATAGTTTAAGATTAAAATCGATCCAACTTATTATGCGTTATTTAAAACAAGTTGAAAATATTGATATTGTCCTTGTAAATTCCAAAGGATTGCCATTATCAGATTATGTAAAAAATTATTATAAAAACGACTATTGCAACTATTATGAAGTTCATAATGATCAATATTATGGATTTAGTAAATGGTATTATGGTTTAATACAACAAAAATTTATGAATTATAAATATATTACTTTTATCAACGATTCCATTTTGATACATCATCCGATTAAACATTTTTTTGACTATACACGTTTTAAAGATGTTGATTTTTATGGATATAACGATAGTTCTCAATGTAATCATCATTATCAAAGTTATTTTTTTAGTATAAAAAATACAGCTATTGTAAATTTTTTGAAAATGTTTGATGAAAAAAGAAAATTGGTTCATTCTTACATGGACGCAGTAATTCATTTTGAGTTATCTATGTTTCAATATTTTGTCAATCGAGACTGTTTTTTAAAAATAGCACACTTACCTTTCCATCAAGGAAAAAATATTTTTTGTGATAATGATTTATTGTATTTTAATTTAAGAAATTATGGATTATTACCTTTTACAAAATTAAAACGAATTGCCAATATCTAAAATATTATTTGTTTTCATTTTAGTTTTGTTTGTAATATTATTCTATTGTTTATAAATATGATATCTAAGATTCATATTCATCAAGATTATGTTAAGAAATATATTCAAAGTAAAAAAATGGAAAAAGAAAAATATGCTGAACTTCCAACAAATCGTTTTTTAACGGTCATTGCATGTCACATTTCGGATGACATACGATTACAAGTAATTAAAAATAATATAAATTATTTAAAATTTGATAATAATGATCTTGTAATTATCATGACGTCGAATTTACCATTGAATAATAAGTTGAAAGAAATATGTCATGAAACCAAAATAAGGTATTTCGAAGTTAATAATAATAAATGGTTTGATTTTGGTAAATGGTTACATGTGTTAGAAAATATCGATTATTCCATTTACGAATTTATTCATTTTACAAACGATTCTTTTTCTATTCATTGTCGGATTGATCATTTTTTTAATTTGGCAAAAGAAAAAAATGTTGAAATGTATGCTTATACTAGTTCCAGTGAAATGAAATATCATTATCAGTCTTATTTATTTATTTTAAAAATAGATGTTATTTCAAAATTTATAGATTATGTAAAAGATAAAACGGATTCAAAAAAAACGTTTGATCTTGTGAATATTGAGTTGAATCTATCCAATGCATTTGAAAGCAAAGATTGTTTTCTAGATCTTGGTAAAAATGGATACAATGTAAATAAAAATATATTTTTTACAAACAATGAATTGTATTATCCTCTTTTCAACTCCACTTTATTACCTTTTATTAAAATAAAAAGAACAAAAAGTGTTAGTAATTTAACAAAATCTTCCAAAAAAATATTATATAATGCTTTTTTTTGTTGGTAACTTTTATTATTTATTTACTGTTATTTAGTTACAAGTTTTTCACTGTTTTATTCTTATTTTTAGAATGAATAAAAATGCGTTTTGTTTTATTGTTCAACTTTACACTTTCATTAGGCTGTAAATAGAAAAAAAATAAATGGTTTAAATCTTGAAACATATCAATGGAAGGTTCAAATGAAATACTATCAATGTTTCGTATGGGTGTTAAAAAAGACGATGATAAAGCAGTTGATTTTAAAAACGGTTTTAATTCGGACGGTTCTAAATCAATATTATATTTTAAAATAGAAAATAAAGAATATTTTATACGATTATCTAGATGATTATTTTTAATTAAATAAACAATTTCATCTCTTGATAAAATATTCAATGTTTTCAAATTTATTTTTTCTTCTTTTATTTTTTCGATGGTAAAATCTTTACTCATGTAAACAAAATGTATTTTTATAGAATGAATATCTGCTTTGTAAAAATATTTATATTTTTTCTCAGTGGTTTCAAATTCATGAATCCAAGAATCATCTAATTCTTCCATTTACTATAAACATACATAATACAACGAATTCTTTAACTTATTCTTTTATTTTGTCACCATACAATTCTTCTTCTTCGTCACTAGATATATACATGTCATTATTTATATATTTATTCTCATATTCACCTTGCCCATGAATTTCGTTATAATAATCAATATACTTTTTGCGTCTTTTATCGATTTCTTGGAGTGCTTTATTCATAGCTTCTTGTAATTCTTCGTTCTCCGTTTTATCGATAACTTCAAGACTAGTAGTTGAATTTTCTCTTCGAATTATTTTGTTACCTTGAAATTTCAAGGAAACCCATCCTGGTTTTAATGGATCTTCTTCTTTTTCTTCTTCTACTTGTTTCGTAGCCATTTCTAAAAAAGAAACCGATTCTCTATCTTTTTTTATATTTTCTGAATTTCCTAAGCTTGGAAAATCAGAAATCGATTCTATATTTACTTTTGGTTGACTTTTTAATGGTGTTTTCGATGCAATGGTATTTCTTTTAAAAGGATTCATTTTAAGATGACTAGGATTAGTTTACTATGTTAAATACTTAATATAAGTATTTTTGGTTTCAATTTTTTTCTTAAATAAAAAAAAAAGAAATCTAAAAATCTAAATAACAATTTTTATAAATTTAATAATTAAACAACTTTATTTACATTTAAATATCATCAATCCAATTATTAGAATCTGCTTCGGCTTCTGTAGTAGTAAATCCAATTGCAGTTGTTTTATTATTATTGATTTCATCCATTAACTTATTCATTTCCTCATCTCTTTCGGTTGCAAATTCAAAATCGGTGGCTGCATTTTCGCCTTTTTGCATTTGAGCCGCAGTGTTTTGCGAAATAAGAATGTTCCAATTCGCGGAAACGGAATCAATTAATTTTTCTTTGTCTAATTCATTATATATTTCTAATAAATCACAATGTAATTTTTTTTTGGTTTTTTCATTCGTGCAACCAGAAACTTCCCATTCACGTTCTCCTACAAGAACCCATTTTCCAATTTCTACAATGTTGTCTCTTTTTCCACGACCACTGAATTTACCTCGAATATGTCCGAGTCTTTCAATATTGTCAATACAAAGTGTATAAAACATTCCATTTCCTAACATTTTCGTTACAATTCCGTATAATTCTCCGTCGTTTTCTGCGATTCGCAATTTATGCGAAACTTTTACTGTAAATTTGCGTCCTTGACTTTTGTGTTTGTTTCCTCCGTGAACATTTTTTACCATGATGAATATTATGTAAATGAACATTAATTTCTTTTTTGTTTCAATTTTATTTTGTTTTATTAATTTATTTTTTTAATTATTTTTATTAATTCATTGATTGCATTTTTTATAATAATAACCCATCTTTATTGTATGTTTTATAAAAATCTATCCAATTATTTTCTCTAGAAATTACAGGAATTACTTTTTCTTTTAAAAGATTCGACTGTTCATCTGGTTCATAGTCATAAAGATCATGGAATTCTTCATATTTGTCGTCGCAAGGAAAAGCTATTGTTTTAGCATCATCGTCTCTTGACCCTTGAAATTGCTTTATTCTTTCCAACCATAAAGGTGATTTGGATGCATAATAGATCCACTCATGATTGTATAAGTCAATGATGTTGTCTACTTTATTTCGTTGTAAATCAAAATTACCCAAATACTTATTTTGATAAATTGGATGCTTACATGCTAGATTTAAAAATCGATATGATTTTGTATTGCTTTGAATAGGGTCGAGCGTTTGAAATTCTTCGATTTCTTTTAGGGTAACAATCATATATAAATTTTTCCCTTTTTTATTTTTCTTTTTATCTAATGTAAAAAGTGTCATGATTTTTGAAAGAAGAATTTTATTGGTTAATTCTGGCAGAAGAGCCGTTATTTTTTTGAACTGTTTTAAATAAGTTTCTGTTTTGTTTTTAAGATTTGGAAAATGATTTAAAAAGGTTTCATAGATTTCCAATGGTTTCATTTCAATATTTGATAATACAAACTGACTTATACTATCAAAGTCATTAGTATTGGTCCATTTTTGAATGTTTTTTTCATTGGTTTTATTGTTTTTATTTTTTGTTGTCTTTTCTTTTTCGTTTTCTTTTACATTTTTGGATAATCTAAAAACATCTATATTAAAAGGACGAATTAATAAATTTTCTATGATTATTTTGATCGTTAGATCTGAAAAGTCTTTTACTTTTGTTAGAATAAATGATTCAAAACTTGGATTCAAGGTTGAAAAGAAATCATAATAAATAATCCATAACCATTCGATTAATTCTTTTTTAAATCCTGAGTAATATAATTCATAAGCCCAAAAACTAGCGTTCAAGTTTTTATCTAACAAGGATAACAAGAGAGCAAAACGAACTTCATCATATATATACAAATACCTTGTTAGAATCAATTCATTATTATTACTATTTGTATTATTATCATTGTTTAGGATATTCATGGTTGTTTTATTTTAATCTTGTTTTACTTTTATACTTTTAAATTTCATCAATTTTTATTTTTATTTTTATTTTTATTTTTCTATTTTACTTTGTTTTGTTTGCGTAAATATTTATCTTAGTACTATGTATAATGGCCAAAGGAAAAACAAATTCAGCATTGAAATCATGGGTTACCTTTGTTAAAAAGGTTCAAAAAGAAGAAAACATCACTTATCCAGAAGCAATGAAACGCGCCAAGGTTCGTAAAAGTGAATGGAAACGAGGCGGAGCTTCTTCCTCCATGATGGAAGATACATCTTCCCCAATGTCTTCATCTTCTGGTTCTTTTACTTCCTCTCCAATGGATTTAGCGGAAGCTTCATCTTCTCCAATGGGTATGACTATGTCCATGTCTGGTGGTAAAAGACGCACAAAAAAGCGAGGTAGTAAAAAACGTGCTAGTAAAAAGCGCAAGGGAACCAAGAAGAGAAGAGGTTCTAGAAAGCGTTAAACTTGATTTGTTCAAATGTCTCTCGTTCCATCTGATAACATAATTGTTCAAGTTTATCTCTGCTTTCTTTGATCGAAAGTCGTTTTTCGGGATTTTTCCTGGAGCCGTCGGTCAAAAGCTCTTTAAGTTGTTTTACAAAAGTATTTATTGGATCCACCTTTGTAAGAAAACCTAGAATCATTTTATTTAGACTGTATTGGTTCCAAGTGTGCCAATAATTGAAAACGAAAGGACATAATTTTTCTAATGGTTGATTAATATAAGACCGAAAAAAAAGAAAAGCTTCCTTTTTTTCTTCTTCAATCGATAATTTATTTAGGATGGTTTCTAAATGAATTTTCGACAAACTTTTTATTTGGATATCGCTATCATTCATATGATGCAAAATATGAAATTCCAAGGGCCACGATTCTTGGAGATAAGATAAATAAGGCATTACATAATCGCAATTTATATTCGACTGTGTAATCCGTAAAGCCTGTTCAAAATTAATAATATTTGCTTCTTGGTTTTCGTTGATTGCGATTTTTTGTTGACTTATAAAATTGACAATATTATGTTGATTCAATAAATCAATCGCATTTAACAAATGATTATATAGACGGATTGTAAAACGCAAATATTCCAAAGGAGAACTGTTTTCTAAAAAAAGAAAAACATCATCCAAGGAATAGAAACGTTTTGGTTCATAATGTAATAAAACTTGATCTTGGACTTCATTCAATAACACTGTTTTTTGTGAAAAAATATGATTGGTATCATCGTCAATTTCTTGATAACTGATTTTTTCAGCTTCAAAAAAAATATAAAAGTAATGTGGATTATTAGGAAGAATGGAATGAATTGCCAGTTCATTTTTCAAAAAAAAATGATTGGACACTAATCGTTTGATTTTACTTTGTTTTTTTACTTTTTTAACATTCAAAAAAGGATAAGCTACGCAACCATTTATCATATTTCTTTAGATATAAATAATTATATAAGACTTTTAATATTTATTTTTATTTATTCATTTTATTTATTTGCAATTACAAAATATCGATTTTTATATGTTTTTTTAAATTTTGCTTCAATTACTTTTGGATCTTTTTCATTTAGCTCTTGAATAACATCTTTTAGTAAAGGTATGTTTCCATTGCAAAAATGAACAAATCCTGTTTTGGGTTGATAATCTTGGTTTTTTATATGAACTCGAATATGTTCATCCATTGCGTCTAATAAATTTTTCGACAAACCAACATATTTGCGTCTTTCAATCGGTTCCTTTTTTTCGGTCGATTTTTTTCGGAAATAATATCTTGCGCTCTTAAACATTTTTTCCAAAATATCACCCTCATATCTTAATGTTAACAAACGTCTTGTTTCCATGTTTATGATTTCATTATTATTTTCCACCCATAGCTCCCAAGCTTCTTTGAATTGAAGACGATCGTCATATTGATGAATTTTTGAAAATTGATACAATTCACTCATAAATTCTTCCGTGAATTTAAAACGGTAAATGGCGATGGTATTGATTTCTTCAGAAGGATTCATTGTTTATAGTTATTTATTACAAAAAATTAGAAAGCTTTTTAAATCAATTTTTTATTTTATTTGTTTATAATTTATATACAATAGAATGCCATATTTCAAAGAAATCAATTTACTATTCCTTCATATTCCGAAAACAGGTGGTTCTAAGGTAGAAAATTATTTGTATACAAAATTATCGTTACCTAGAACAATCGATACCTTGTATTCATCCAAAAAAGAATCAAACAGTTATTCTTTTCAATATTTCACTTACAACGATATTTTTTCAAGTAAAATAAATTATTTTAAGATTAAATTTAGTAATTTAAAAATATTAGCACTAGTTACATCACCTTATAGTCGAATAATAAATAGTTTATTTCATTTTAATCTGATTGATTTCGAGTCTTGTAACAAAAAACAAATTGAAAAAATAATTACAAGTTATTTATATAGTGATCATAGTTACAATAATAGCAAAAAACCTCAATATTTATATTTGACATGTGGTGATAATTTAACCATACCAAAAAATATAATGATTATTAAAAATGAAACCATGCATGAAGATATGGTGAAATATGGTTATGACGACTTCAAAAATTATAATATAAATCCGTTTGATAATGAAATTGATTATATGAGTTATTTATCTGAAAATGCTATATCCATGATTAATCACTATTATTTTATGGATTTTAAATTATTTAATTATGAACCGTTATAAACGAAAAGAAAATAAAACATTATTCTAATATTTTTAATATTTTTATATAAAAAATGTATACTTTAACCACTCGCGTCTATTTAGATCCTTATTGTCAACAATATAGAAATATTATTATGATCAATCAAATCCCTGAAGGACCATTACGAGCTTTTGTTCGAAGAATTCGTTTACCTCCTTTAATGGTGAAAACAATGGATAGTCCATTTTTTGAAGATTCACGTGGTGGATGTGGACTTGCGTTACTTTCTTTTCTTCCTGGTCATCATTATGGTCCTTGGATGAGTCCAAATGAAATACCAGATTTATTTTCTTTTTTATATAGCAACGGTTATCATATTGATACGAGTGTTACAAAAATGATGAATACGAGTTCCATTCGCCTTGATAATCGCAACATATTATGCTTTTTTAGTTATATGAAAAAGGAAAAGGGATAAAAATAAAAATTGATTTATGAATAAAATAATAATTAAATACATTATACTAATTATTATTAACATGGATATTTTAAGTGAATCTCAAAGTTATGCTTACGACGAAGAAACCAAAGAATCTGTTTTACAATATTTGTCACAGCTCAACAATTTACAAAAAAAAGCCTATTTGATTGCGAAAGAACATTTGGGTTCTTCGTTTCATTTATTAAAAAGTAATGGTTATTTGGAATGGCAAAAAGAAAGAGAAAAAAAACGTATTATTTAGATATTTAATTTTATTCTTTTAATTTTATTCTTTTAATTTTATTTATCGTTTTGATTTCGTTTTACTTTGTCTTTTATGTTTACCTTTACTTTGTTTTTTTGTTTTATTTGTTTTTGTTTTTTTGTTGCCTTGTTTTAAATTGAAAAAATGGGTTAGAGATTGATGAATACGATTTTCGATTGTTTTATTTATTTTTTTATGTTTTTTTAACATTTCAGCTCCTCCTTTTTGTTGAATTGCATTATTCATTTGTTTTCCTGGTTCTTGAATTAGTTGTTGACTTGTGTTTTGAATGGCGTTATTTACTCCTTGAGTTGTATTTTGAATTGTGTTATTTACTTGTTCACTCGTATTCTGGATTGCGTTATTTAATTGTTTTCCTGGTTCTTGGATGGCATTACTTACTTGTTCTGTCACATTATGAATTTTTTCTTTTGAATGTTCAAGTTCTTCTTTTATATTATCAACTGCTTCGACGGCATCATTTACAGTATGCACTGCTCCATCCGCACTTTGCACTAGATCATCTCCAAATTGAACAGTATCTTCCGCTACTTTGAACATACCACAAATCGGATCAATGGTATCACTGTGACATGCAATATCAATGGCATCTTTAATAATAAATTCCGCAGAAGACATTGCTACATTTAAAAAGGTAAATGCTGCTTCTTTCAATACTGGTTCGGATTCTTTCACCGTTACTAATAAGGCTTCTTTTACTTCTGGATTTTTCATGGCTTCGGATAAATTTTTAAAATTATCTGCGATTTCTTCTTTGGATTGTTCGGAAAGTGGCTTTCCCTCTTTATTTAATCCTAAGGAATATCCTAACCAATCGACCGTCATGACACCATATTTATCAAGAAAAGAAACAAAAAATTTATAAATATTATCAGCATATTCAAATTTCTTTTTATATTTATCTACATTTGCTTGAGCTTGATTATTATTATCTATCGTTGAACTCATTATACTAAAATATATAAATATAAATATATTTTCATACGTGTTTATTTACACATTTGTGTTTTTCGAAATTCAGAATAAGTAAGCACATAATTTTTATTGTTCACCTTTTTATCAACAAGTTGTAAAACGATGAAATTTGTAAATTTACCTTTGTGTGTATATCGATTGGCTGTTTCTTTTAATAATTGCATATTATTTTTATCGGGTAGGATTTTCGATATTAGCTGTGATTTCACGTGACTCGGAACTGATCGTTTACTGCTATTTGTTTTTGCATTTGGTTTTGTATTTGTTGATTGATTTGCAGGATTTGGTGTATTGTAACTTTTCAATCTTGCAAAAATATCTTTGGTCTTTTTATTTTCTTCCTTGATTTTTTCCATTTTTTCATTTATTTTTTGTTCTTCTTCCACTTTTCTTTTTTGCGCCTCTTTTAATTCTTCTTCCATATTTACATATAAACCTTTACAAAGAAAAGTTGAAACATATTTTCTTGCAACAGGTTCTAAATATCGATAAGGAATTGTTTTATCACTGTAAAATTCAAAAGATTGTGTTTCGTGATTGTAAGACATACATACATTACCTAAAGGCGTGTTTTCCATAATATAACTATTTTTAAATCGTAATAAAAATTGATTTTCCATAAATTCATAAGCTTCTTGTTTTAAATCTTCTTCTTTGACATTGTCTTTTTCTTCATTTTGATTCAATTCTTTATATTTATCGCTTTCAATTGTTAGATCTTCCATTGTAAATGCATATTCGTTGGGACATTGTCGATATTTATCCCAGTATTTGTCTTCATACTTTTCTTCTACTTTTTCCTTATTTTTTTCTTCTTTATTTTCCTTGTTTTTATTATTTTCTTCATTATTTTTATAATCTTCGATAAGCATGATAAAAAAAAACAAATAAAATAAGAACGAAAATGGTAATAAAATATATATCATATTCAATAGTTAATTTATTGTTTTACTTTTAAGTCTTTTTTTATTTTTTCTTCATTTATTTATTTTTATTTATTTTTGCGTCAACTAATTCTTCCATTTCTTTTTTCAAAATAGGAATTGGTATTAATTCATACGTTTTTTCTTCTGCATCAGGATGTAGTCTTACTAAAAATAATTCGCGGACGGTTTCACCATATTTCTTTTCCAAAATTGTTTTATACAGATTCAATTGCAATGCATAATGCCAAAAATTCGTATCTGGTAAATGTTTGATTTCTTTTGTTAATGCATGTTTTCCATAATTATTCGATGGTGAAATTTCTTTACTACGTTTCCAGTCATAAATAGAAATGGTTCCATCGTCGTTTTTGTAAACCATATCAATCGATCCAGCAATCTTACTATCTTCATCGTAAATTAACCACTCTGTGCGGTATGGATTTAAATGTGGAAAATCTCGAATAAAATCTAGGAAATATTGCCATTCTACACTTGTGTTTTTTTGTTCTTTTTTTTCTTCTAAATTATAACATTTTAGTAAATCTGCGTGACTATAATGAGGAGGAAGTTCATCATTATTCATAAAACATTCAATGTCATAATGTAAATTAGTTCCTGCTTCCGCGGCGCCATTATTCATCCAACCAGCTTTAATTTCTTCTGCTGTTTGTCCCCAATATTTATTGGTTTCATTCCAGTTTTTTCCTTTCATCATCGATCGAATAATCATGTCTGCGTCGAATTTTGGAAAATGACTTTTACAAAACGTAGTGACGGAAGTATAACGAGAATAGAGATCATTTTGAATTTCGTATTTATGACCTTGTTCATAAAATTTAATATTCACGTCACGTGCATGGGCGTGGTTTTTGGAAAGAACTGCTTTTAATGTTGTCATTGTTTTTTATCTATGTTAAATTATCTTTATACCAAAATTAGTAATCAATTTTTTATTTTTATTTTATTTTTAAGCCAATCTTAGTGTAATAAAATTAAAAGTATAATCATTTCCAGAATTATCTAAATCAACAACCGAAATTTGAAAATAATATATTGTTTGCTGTGTTTGAAATGTAAAACTATATGCTAAACATTGAAAATTTCCATCACTACTAGTTCGCTCATAGTCGATATTATATAAAGTTGCAATTCGTGCATTGCTAGAATTAGCTGAATATAACCTAACCAATGTATCTTCGTCTGAATTATAAACTTGAACAAATCCACTACAAAGATAAAATCCTGGTGGTAAAGTGGTTGACCCAGAATCAGACGTAATATTAATTGTATGATATATTGTAGAACTTGATACAGAAGCACTTACTAAATTGCATGACCATCCAATATTTGAACTATATAATAACGGTATACTACCATAATTTGTTCCAATAACAGATAAATTCAAATTTTGACTAATATTTGCAGTTCCATTTACGTCTAATTTTGTATTTGGATTTGATGTTCCAATACCTACTTTTCCGTCATAATAAATGCCATCATTTGTCGCCAGTTTTTTCCAATAACTACAACTACAACCAGTTGGTCCAGTAGGTCCAATAGGTCCAATACCACGAGCCCCTTGAGGTCCTTGAGGGCCCGTTGGGCCAGTAGGACCAGTGGGTCCAGTAGGACCTGGTGGAATGGCAGAACATTGAACACTCCCATCTTGAAAGTAAAGACAATCAATATTTGATAAAGAATTACGACTCATATTGATCGAACTATTAAATTCTTCTTCGGAATTCTTAAATCCAGATTTGTTTTCAATAATTTGATTCGAAATATTGGAATATTGAGAATGGATCGAATTATTTTCAGGAGAATATTGAATCCCTCCATATTTTCGAAAGGACATTTATTTATATTTTTAAATATTTTTATTTTTCGTTTTTATTTTTAGGCGATTCTTAAAATATTGCATACATATCTATATGTATCACTTCCATTACTTGTTACAACTTTTAAATACAAGTCGGAAGTTTTTGTATAAAAAGTAAAACTATATGGTAAATTATAAGCAGCAGCGTCGGTAGTATAAGTAAAACTATAATATTGATTAGTGCCAGCACTTGAATCACTAAAATAGATAGCTGCACTAGATCCATCAAGGGCTATACTTACATTTCCGCTACAATAATAATAACCAGTTGAAAAACTGTTAAATACTTGTATATAACTATTAACAGTTTTATTAGCAGTAACACTGGAACTGCCTCCTATATATGCCGTTGTTAGTGTTGGCACAGAAGTATTAGCATAATTTGTTCCTCTTGTATATATGTTTAACTGTTGACTAATATTCGCATTTCCTGTTACATCTAATACATTCGTGACACCAGTAGCACCAGTAGCACCAGTTGTAGATCCAATGACAACTTTTCCTTCATTATTATAAATACCATCTGCTACGCTATCTTCAAACCAATAAGTATCTCCTCCTGTAGCACCTTTGGCACCTATAGGACCTGTATAACCTTGAGGGCCTTGAATGCCAATCGGTCCAGTAGGTCCAGTAGGTCCAGTGGGGCCTGTTTCACCTGCGATGGAACATTGAACACTTCCATCTGAAAAATAAATACAACCTACATTTAAAAAAGAATTTGAATCCATATTGATTGTGCTATCAAATTGTTCTTGACTATCCCCGTTTAGACCTGATTTGTTTTGAATAACTTGATTGGAAATATTTGAATATTGACAATGAAGAGCATTCTTTTTATCACAATAATTAATTCCTCCATATTTTCGAAATGCCATGTATTTATATTTTTACATTATTTTTTATTTATTGTTTTTATGCGATTCTTACAACGGTGCAATAATAATTATAAGTCATATCAAAAACATCTCCTACGCTTAAATATAAATTATTTGTTTTTGCATAAAAGGTAAAACTAAACTGTAGAACTGGATATGTTACCTTAGTATATGTAAAACTATAATATTGATTAGAACCATCGGATCCAGATAAATATACAGGTGTATCAGTTGGCGAGCCGTATGAAATTCGTGTTATTGTTCCAATGCAAAAATAATAATGATCGGAAGATAAATTACTAAATATTTTATAGTAATCGAATGGGTAAAAAAAATCACCATAAACATTATTATTGGATGTGCTCCAACCAATATTTGCATTTGTCAATGTTGGTCCTGAGCTATCGTAATTTGTCCCAATAGTATATACATTCAATTGTTCGCTAATGTTTGCAGTTCCTGTTACATCTAATGTGTTAGTCGGTGTATTTGTTCCGATTCCAACTTTGCCTTGATCATAATAAATACCATCTTTTGCACTAGTTTGTTGCCAATAAGGATTCGTTGATTTGGCTCCAGTAGGACCTTGGGGACCTTGAGCTCCCGTTATACCACTAGGACCTTGAGGACCGATTTGTCCAATATTTGTAACTCCAGTAGGTCCCGTTGTTCCTTCAGGATTTGCATAACATTGAGATGTTCCATCTTGAAACCCAATACAACCAATGTTTTTAATTAAATTTGAATTTACATTAATACTACTCTCAAATTGTTGTACACTATTACCATTTAATCCTGATTTGTTTGCAATGGTTTCATCACTAATGTTGTAATATTCTGCGTGAATAGAATTATTTTTAGCACAATGATTAACTCCTCCATGTCTTCTAAATGTCATTTTAATGTGTAACAATATTTTTTTACATAATACTTTTTTTAATTTATAAACAATGAAAAAATTGGGTAGTTTTAATTTCACATTCTTTAGTATGGTATATAACATCGAAGTTTCGATTAACTTGTTGAAACATAAGTCGTTTACAGAAATGGAGAATACCATCCTTGGTTTGGCTGAAAAATATAATTATGAAAGTGTTTATTCTTTTTCTGAATCCGATGGAACATTAAAAATACCTAGATACCATATTATTATGGTCTTATCTTTCTTGGAAGAAAATTTATCTGGGTTTATTAAATTTATTGAATCTATGAAAAAATACAAATGTGTGCATATTGAATCGATTTACAATAACCAACTCATTTATGCTTCGTCTTATTACTTGACTACGGTGGATAAAGGTGGCGTCGAATTCTATCGCAGAAAAAGAAGTTACTCAGAAGACGAACAACGGGTTTATGATGCGATTACTTGTTAAAATAGATTTCATTATAATAAATTGTTCCTTGGATCTCTTTCAGAATATTATTTGGTATGGCTTTTTTGGCTAGATCATATAATGTGGGAATTTTTTGCGAAAAATAGTTTTGTAACTCATCGATAAATGGTAGAGCAGGTGATACGTGATAAAATTCATTCATACTATTTACAATGCGTTCATAATCTTGCTGAAGGAAAACGATGCGTATCAATGGTTTACCACGACCAGTTAAAACGTGTAAATGTGTTACAAAGGTAGCTACAAAATAAAGAGGATATTTACGTCTTTCACCATTTAAATACCATTTATCGACAACATGGTATTTTTGACCTGGAATGAGTTGATCCACATGATGCCTGATGATAAACATATTTTTATATATGTTTATTAGTTATAATTTGTTTTTTAACTATCTATTATTTTTATAAAATGATTACAAATAAACCTGTGTATGCTATTTCTGCATTTAATGATAGTATTAATTCTAATATTATTGATAGGGGGTTAATTATTCACGAAGATGAAGACGATTATGGAAATGCTGAAAGTTTAAAAACAGGCAATGCAGGTAAGAGAATTGCTTGTGCTGTTATTGGTTTTTCAAAAGAAAATTTTACATAAAATTTTACATAAAATATACAAATAATTATTTATAAATATTTTATAAATAATTGACGTTTTACATGTGTAAGAAAGAATCTTTTTTTTAAGCAAATGCTGATAATGCATCAGTTATTTTTTCACAAGCACCGGCAATTCTGGTGCATAATTCATCAACTTTGTCTACAGGAAATTTTGGTGCTTCATAATCAACTACAATTGTTTGTAAAACACTTGTATCTTTTACTACTTCAACCTTAATATTAGTTGCACCTAAAGAAGATATAAATTCATTTAGAGTAACAACAATTTCTTGATTTTGTTCATCTGTTAAAGTAGCAGAGAAAAATCTATGATCAAAATATAAATCAAGAGGTTCAGTTTCAGTAAGAGCAACAGAAGAGCAAGTAAAATCACTCCAAGCTTTTTTTGACTCAGTGACATATGTCCAAAAAGCGTTTCCTAAACGAGGGTCTAAAACAACAGTTACGGCTGGCATTATATATACTAAATAGAAAAAAAAATTTCCTAAATTTTAAATTCTAAAAAAATAAACGCACACATACATTTTTAAAGAAAAATTTTCTAAAGTTTAAATTCTAAAAAAATAAACGCACACATACATTTTTAAAGAAAAATAGATGACTGACTTTTATTTTTCTTGGTTCTTTTTTTAGGGTTTCGTTTCCTCTTTTTTGATTTCGATTTCGATTTATTTAATGAAAAATCTTTTAGAAGACGTTGATCAATGGGTTGATTTACGGTATCAGTATTCAAAATTCGCATTAAATCATCATTGTCTAGAGTCATTTGAATGTGTTTTTTTTTCCCATTGGCTAAAATATCCATCTTTAAATACGCATTTTTTCCATCGTAGTCCGCTTTCCATTTCAATTCATTCATGCTTTGCTTATTATTTTTTTTTATTTAACTTTGGGTAATTCCATAATTTTTCATATAGGTTTTCATCGTTAATATATATAGTCATAGATATAATTTTCTTTTTCTTTTTCAATATTATAATGGAATTAAAAATTTCCGAATTAGACAATGAACCGTTGTTAGATAATTCTGCAAAAAAAATAAACGTAGTTAAAAAAAGAGTTTCTTACGATGATATATTAGCCAAAATGGGAATGTATGTAGATAACGGAAAACTACACTTGACTGGATCAGGACCTGGATCAGGATCTTGTGAACCATCTACTTCTTCATCGTGTGGACCTTCAAAAATTAAATGTGCAAGGTTACAGCAACATTTGGCGCAACCACCACCTCAAATACAAGAGCCAAATATGCAAGGCAGTTATATTTATAACAAATATTTTAAAGATCAAGAGAAACCTGTACAACAAGTCTTGATTCCAAATACTCCAGAAGAATATAAACAAATGTTGATTAAAAAGATTTTGGAAAGAAAAATTCAACAACAACGTGTTCGACAAATTAAATCTACCAAATTGATTATGCCAACTGAAAATATTCATATTGCGCAAGAACCTCGTATTCAAAATCGATTTTTTCGTTTTTAGAAATTAATCTATCTATTATATAATGAGTCATTCATCTTTAAAAAGTAATAAAAGTGTTACTAATGTAAAGAAAACGAAAAAAAGGAAACCAAAGGTAAAACCAGAATTCTTTTTGTTAGAAAATGGAGACTTAACCAAAATGAGTTCTCCCAATTCGAATTCTCACCACTTGGAAGGAATTTATCAAGAAAAGATAAATGAAGAAAAAAAAGAGAAAAAAGGGAAAGAAAAGACAAAAAAAGAGAAAAAGGAAAAAAAAGAAAAGACAAAAAAAAATAAAGATGCAAAAATAGAAGAAATACAAGATGAAATCTTGAAGATCGAGACTGAATTACCAAAAGAAGAAAAAGGAAAAAAAGAGAAAAAAGAAAAAACATTGAAAGTGAACGTGAAAGAAATAAAGGAGAAAAAAGAAAAGACTAGAAAAGTAAAAGAACCAAAAAATAAAGAAATAAAAGAGAAAAATTTAAAGATACCAGATGAAGTAGTTATTATGGTTGAAGAAGAAAAGAAAAAACGTCTCAATGAAGAATTCATCGATTTATTAGATCAATTATCTAATATTATGATGAAACAAGGCGAAGTTTTTCGAGCTCGTGCTTACCAAAAAGCCCAAGAAACAATTATGGGTTATCCTGATGACATTGTTTCCATTGATCAATTAAATGGATTACCTGGAATTGGATCAACCATCATGGAAAAATTAAAAGAATATGTTGAAACGGGAACCTTGAAAGTAATTGAACGAGAAAAAAATAATCCAGTCAATTTCTTGGGAGATATTTATGGAATCGGACCTAAAAAAGCAAAAGAATTGGTTGACCAAGGAATCACGACGATTGAAGAACTAGAAGAGAAAAAAGATAGTCTTTTAAATGAAGTTCAAAGACAAGGGTTGAAATATCATAGTCAGATTATGAAACGTATTCCTCGCACAGAAATCGAAGAATATGAGAAAGTATTTATGAATGCTTTTTATCAAATTTTAGAAAAAGATCAAGATGCAAAATTTGAAATTGTAGGAAGTTATCGTCGAGGTGCGCAACAATCAGGAGACATTGATGTTATTATTACTGGTTCTAACAATAAAGTATATAATCAATTTATTGACCAACTTTTAGAAAAAGGAATTATTTTAGTTGTTTTATCACGGGGAGCGAGTAAATGTTTAGTGATTGCGAAACTTCCTGGTTACACTGATGCACGTCGTGTAGACTTTTTATATACGAGTAACAAAGAATATCCTTTTGCGGTGCTGTATTTTACAGGAAGTAAGATCTTTAACACCGTCATGCGTCAACGTGCTTTGAAACGTGGATATACCTTTAATGAACATGGTATTTATGCTTTGGAAGGGAAGAAGAAAGGAGAAATGGTAAAACATGATTTTCCTGATGAAAAATCGATTTTTGATTTCTTGGAAATGCAATATGTGGAACCGATGGATCGTAAAGATGGGCGAGCTGTAAAAGATATTGTTGTTGTTGATGGAGAAATGCCTCTTAAAGATACTATGGTGCCTATAAAAGAAGAAGCGCCTGTTAAAGATACTATGGTCGTCGATAAACCAAAGAGGAAACAAAAAACACTCAAGAAAAAGATGATTTTAAACCAAGTTGAAAACATGGATGATCTAGACAATATTATTCAAAGTTTTAAAAAAATGGGCATTCAAGTATTGGAACAATTAAATGAGAAACAATTAGCTGCACTAATCGAATATGCCAATCAAAAATACTATAACCAAACACCTCTTTTAACAGATAATGAATTTGATATTATTAAAGAATATGTCGCTGAAAAATATCCAAATAATGCCGTCATTTTAGAAATCGGCGCACCCATTGAAAAAAATAAAGTGAAATTACCTTATCATATGGCATCCATGGATAAAATCAAACCAGATACTGGTGCATTAGAGAGCTGGACAAAAAAATATAGTGGACCTTATGTTATTTCATGTAAATTGGATGGTGTAAGTGCATTATATAGCACCGAAAAAGGAACAAGTAAATTATATACACGAGGAAATGGAACTTATGGACAAGATATTAGTTATTTAATTCCTCATTTACGACTACCTAAAAACAAAGATCTAACCATTCGTGGTGAACTGTTAATTACGAAAGCTGATTTTGAGGAACATTTAAAGAGTAAATTTGCGAATCCAAGAAATTTAGTTTCTGGTATTGTGAATCAGAAAAAAGTGGATCCTAACATAAAATATGTTCATTTTGTTTCTTATGAAGTTATAAACCCAGAGTTAAAACCTTCAGAACAAATGAAGTTATTAAGCAGCCTAGATATTGAAGTCGTATTAAATCGAGAAGAAAGTAAGATTTCAAATGAATTGCTTTCTCAGCTATTAATTGAATGGAGAAAAGATTATCTTTATGAAATCGATGGAGTCATTGTCACCAATGATGAGATTTATTCACGGAAAACGGGAAATCCAGAACATGCCTTTGCTTTTAAAATGGTATTATCAGATCAAATCGCAGAAGCCAAAGTAGTCGATGTTATTTGGACACCTAGTAAAGATGGTTACTTGAAACCACGGGTAAGAATCGAACCTATTCAGCTAGGTGGTGTAAAAATTGAATATGCAACGGGTTTTAATGCTGACTTTATTGAAAAAAATAAAATTGGAATTGGTGCATTGATTCAAATTATTCGAAGTGGAGACGTGATTCCACATATTAAAAGTGTTACGGTTCCCGCAGAAGAGGCCAAAATGCCTTCTGTTCCTTATCAATGGAATGCTACTCATATTGATGTTTTGTTAGAAGATTTAGAAAATGATCCTACTGTAAAAGAAAAAAATATTACTGGGTTTTTTAAAGGGATCAAAGTGGAAGGATTAAGTAGTGGAAATATTCGACGTATTATCGATGCTGGATATGATGACGTCTCAAAAATTGTTCACATGACCGAATCTGATTTTTTAAAAGTAGAAGGATTTAAACAAAAGTTGGCGCATAAAATATTTACAGGAATCCAAGAAGGATTGAAAAAGGCGTCTTTGGCTGAATTAATGTCTTTTTCAAATCTTTTTGGAAGAGGTGTAAGTGAAAAGAAGATTGAATTAATTATCAATGAATTTCCAGATATTTTAACTTCGAATAAATCGATGGATGAAAAGATAAATGAAATCAGTAAAATTAAGGGGTATACGAAAAAGTCCGCTGAAACTTTTGTAGAAAAAATTCCTTTGTTTTTGACTTTTTTGGAAGAAGCGGGTTTACAAGAGAAATTGATGGTTGAAACTAAAAAACCAGAAGTTGTTTTAAATCATATTCTTTCTCAAAAATCGATTGTTTTTACTGGATTTCGAGATAAAGAATTAATGGAAGAAATTAAAAAAGTAGGTGGAATCCTTGGATCATCTGTTTCTAAGAATACATTTGCGCTTCTTGTGAAAGACAAAGATGAAGATACAGGGAAGGCAGCGGAAGCGCGAAAAATAGGGGTTCCTCTTTTCACGGTGGACGAATTTCGCAAAACTTATTTTTCGTAATATAATAAATTTGTATTACCTATCTTTTTACTTTAGTAATAATATGAATATTGAATCAAATTTAAAAATAATAATTATGATTTTATTTGTAAATTTCATTTATTTAGTATTCATAACTGGATTTCTAACAATCGCTAGTCAATGGGTGTATAATCTACTTTTGAAAAATCCACTTAATCCACTTTTAAAAAAAGTGGAGCAAAACGATGAGGAAAAAGTGGAGCAAAATACCCAACAAAATGATGAGGAGGGGGTTCGGGGGAAACTTGGTTCCCCCGCAGGTTCCCCCGCCCTAGAAGATCAATGGATCCGAAAACTTTCCAAAAATATATCCCCATTTTTAAATAAATATCTAGGAAACTATTATTGGTTTTTACATGCATTTATTATGATGTCTGCAGGGACAATTTTATTATTTGATAATAATATCTATCATTTGCTAATCTTGTTCAACATTGCATGTGCGGATGCGATTGCCTGTATATTTTTACATGATTGTCCGCTTACCGTTTTAGAAAATAAGTATTTGAAAAGTTCATTGGTGAATGGAAAATATAATTGTTTAAAAAATTCACCCATTCTTTACGAATGTAATCATAATTACGAAAAAACATTAGAATTTGTTACAAATATGGTTTGTTTTCTTTTTGGTAAAATCAATGTATTATTAATTATGAAATTATTCAAGCTTCAGTTTGCGCCTGTGGAATAAATTATTATCATTTAGTAATAGTAATAATGAAAACATGTAATCCTTATTTTATCAAAATAATCGAATCGATTGTATTAAATTACAAATCTTGGATTTTATATCTAGTTTGTTCCACCATTATTTGCGATGGATCTTTTTTGTTAGGTCTTGTTAGTTTTCTCTATACTTATCTAGCATGTTATGCAGGACATTATTTGATGCATATTGATTTCTTTTATTGTAACATGTATTCTTTATCTCATTGTCATCATCATGTAAATAATGAAACCACTGGTTATTTAATGAATTGTATTACTGAATTTCTAACACTAGCTAACAATATTGTATTGAAATATGTTTTGAATGAATTTGAAATTGTGGACTTGTTTTTTATTCAACCACCTATGATTTTCTTTTTATATTTTATTTATACCACGGTGCACAATATTAATTATGGCATATTTCATGTAAATGAATACCATGAAATTCATCATGCTCTTCCTATTACGAACATTGGACCAGATTTTTATGATTTACTTTTTGGAAGTAAAAACGAAAAAACACAAAAAAGTGAAAATATTGATCATTATATTCCAAACACCTTATTTGCTTTTATTTTAGTCATGTTAGGAAAAGAATTATATAAGGAAAACTCGAGTGTTATGAATATTCTTTTTTGGATTTCATGGGTCCTTTTATCTTCCGTTGTTTTTGCGTTTTCACTATATATTTTATTCATGAATATAAGGGAAAAGTTAACACCTATTCAAACTCATATTCAATAAGCGTCTTTAAGTCCCGTTTTAAATAATTATATAAATGATGGAAAATCTTATTAGACTGACTCGTTTTAGAAAATTCAATACTCATCAATTTAATAATCATTTTATTATAAGAATTCGACAAACTATCTTTTTCTAACATTTCTTGTTTATATTTTTGTTTCCAAATCATCACTTCTTTCAATAATAATCTTTGGATTTGTTGTAATATTTTTATAAACTGTTCCCATGTCATCATCGTCCACGCATTTTCATTTGCATTTGTAAAAAGATAAATAATATTCGTTTTTTGACAAAACGATTGCATTGCATGATTGGGATTACTAGTTATGTTAATAAGATCTTCGAATATTTGTTGAAAAGTCTCAATCATTGTTTTTTCCATTAAACAAGTAAAATGCGTTTCTTGAATATTGATTTGTTTTACCCAAGTATCAAAGTCTTCTTCTGGATGGATATTTTCATTCAACCATTGAAGAACATTCATTTTTTTCTTTGCTTTTTGTGTCCATTTTTTCAATTCTGTCATTTCTTTTTCCATTTTTTCTTGTTTTAAAGAAAGTTCTTGAACAATTTGCACGAGTTGTTGATAGCTTGGTAAATCTTGTCTTTCTTCTTTATCGACTTGTTTTTCACGATTTGTCTTTCTTTGAAATTCGCACAAGATACTATGTTTTTCTAGTGACCATTTACGTGTATAATGTTTTCCGCATATTTGACAACTCATTATTTTTGTTATTTTTTCTACTTTATATCATCTTTTTCTATTTTATATGAATTCAATTTTATATAAAATAGAAAATATAATAGCTATTTATATTAACTAATGTCTAATATTGATGTCCCTTTTTATACCGAAAATACGTTTTTAAATCGATGCCGTGGATGTAATAATAACTTGAATGGAAATGATCCTGCATCAAGATATCAAAAGTTGAAGCTGATTCAAAATACAGTGCGTGTTCCAAGTTCTCTTTATACCATGAATTTAGGCGCATTGAATGTTTATGAAAAACCAGATAACGTTTTTCAAATGGTTGCTTTGAACGGACCAGGTTCAGAATATATTGTTAGTCCGGGTGTGAATTGGAATCAAATGAGTGATCGTCGTGTTCCTCATGTTCAAAAAGTGGTTTCTGGATCTGGGTCTACTTATGGAGGAAATAGTTTAAAACGAACCTTGACTCGTTTACGTCCTGGTGCCTTATCTCCTGGAGGTTACGGTGTGGATATTAAACATAATTCTTATGATCGTTATTTAGCTCGAATCAAAGGAAAGGCGCCTTTACGTAGAGGACCTATTCCAAAAACGTTTGCATCTCCTTATATTCCTTTTAATCTAGCTGATCCTGTATACGGAGGAAAATTATTTAAAACTGCGATTGTTAGTAAATGTAATTGTCCGATTGAACCCACTAAACTTGAAGAAATTTTATATGAAAATAATAGTGGAGAAGATGCTATATTGAATGTAAATTATACTTATCATATTGGAGATATTGTTTATGCTCCAAAAAGTGAATTTGATCTACAACTTTATGAAGCAAAGGTTCTAGCTATTGAAGGACAAAATTTAGTCATTGAATTTACTCAAGATTCATTTCCTATAGTTGAGAAAACAATAAACAAAACAAATGTAAAATTATTATTATTTGTAAGATGTAGAACAAATACCTGTATTGAATCAAGAAATATATCTTCACCAGTTTATTACATTAGTTATGTTATCGATAATAGTGTTAGGACGTGTCAAATTTTTAATTATTATGTTCAAAATGTTAGGTCTATTTTAGCATAAATAAAATATTTGGTAATATTATATAATATGCAACGTTTTTCTATGGCATTTGATAATCCTCAATTAGCACGAGCTAAACAAAATGCATTGTATGCATATCAAAATCAGATACAAAATACAGCATCATTATCCAAGCGTCGGGGTATGGATTTAGGAAGTCCAATGATTGAACGCGTTCATAAAGCAAAACCAGGATGCAGTGCTTGTGGTAAATAATCAGGAAACCGAGGTTTCCCGAACCCTTCCTTTAACATAACTTATAAAATGCGCTGGTTTATTATGAGATATTTAAGTTATTTCATAATACATTTTTTGAAGGAGGGGTTCGGGGTATAACGTAGTAACTACGTTCCCCCGTTATTTTGTATTATCTATTATATAATGGCGCCTTCTTATCCTTCGACACGCTTGAATCGTTCGACCAACTTGATCACTATGTTTGACACTACTTTGTTACCTTACAATCAACAATATAATAACTGTAGTAATACCCTATGTTACACATATAGTAAAAATTTCATATATAAACCACATACTGCCTATGGTATGGTAGGCACAACCGCGGCTGGTTATTTAGCTCGTAGAAAAAAACTTTAATGAAAGAAGAAGAATGTTTTTGTTATTATTATAGAAATACTATAATAATAATAAATGATTAGTGAAGAAGATAAAAAATGGATTTATTTAGGAGTGGAAAATGATTTTTATCATTACATCAAACAAGAAGTTAGTAAGGAATCTTTTAAAAATATCAACACTTGTTGTAATTACTTTGAAGAAAGAATGTTGCTCCAATTATCCGAAGAAATTAAATTAGAGTATAGACATCTTTCTTGGAAAGATATTTATATTATTATTATTTTTATTTATTACGCATTCATTTTAAATGAACAATATAACGATCCTTTTACTTTTAATATTCTTAGAGATCTAACAAAAAATCACAGAGAGGTCAAATATATTATTTTTGAAATATCAGGTAGTAATAAACTTTATGCAAAAAAAATACGAAAAACTCTTTTTTGTTTGTTATAGTATTTGTTTTTATCATTTGTTTTTATCGTTTTTATCGTTTTTATCGTTTTTTGTGAAATTTTTACTCTTAATTATTAATAGTATAATATAACTCATGAATGATATTCTATTAATTGGTGACTCTTTGACAGAATGGAATTATGAAAATGGATGGGGAAAACAAATGTGTGAGTGGTATAAAAATAAAGCCAATGTTGTGAACTGCGGCTACGCTGGATATAATTCACAAATGATTAAAAATGATATCTCTATGATGACAAGTAAATATTCAAAACCAATATTATGCACCATCTTTTTAGGAACCAATGACTGTTATAATTTTTATTATTGGACATCTCCTGATCAATATAAAAGAAACATCATTCAAATTATTCAACATATTCGTAACTTAAATAATAATTGTGTTATTTTATTAATTACCCCGCCAGTTTGCATTTTTAGTTTCAATGTTATGGATTATGTTTTTAAACTACGAGAAATCGCAACACAACTCAATGTGGGTTTGGTCGATTTACATTATCATGGTCCATACCAAATTCTTTATCATGATTTATACGACGGAATACATTTCAATGATCGAGGAAATAGAAAAATGTTTGAAAATGTAAAAAAAACAATTTTAGAATATTTTCATACTATTTCTCCTGATGCAATCAATTTAAATAATAATAATAATAATAATAATATTCCAGATTCTTTTGATTGGAAAAGATATATAAGCATTCATCCAGATTTATGTATCTTTACCAATAAAGAAGATGCTTGGGATCATTGGATAAACTATGGAAAACCTGAAGGAAGACGTCTCTTTTAAATTATTTTCATATTTTTATTTTTTTATTTTTTATTTTTTTATTTTTTCATAGAAATCGCGAACTTTTTTTAGTATACGTATTTTATTTGGTTCAAATGAAGTCAAATACAATCCTTCCAAACTTTTTACTCGTGACAATGCTACATATGTTTGACCACATTCGAAAATACTATTTCCAATATCAATTTCTGCATATTCGAGAGTGCATCCTTGTGACTTATGGATCGTTAATGCCCAAGCTAAAATAAGAGGAATTTGACTGATCCCGATCCCAGGAATATTTTCACTGTGCCAAATATGAACATTCATTAATAACTCTGTTCCATCATTAAATTTCACCATGGGTGTTTTATTTTCCGTCATACTTGTAATAATTCCTTGACTTCCATTACAAATCATGGAACCATTGGGTAATTCAATATTCACCACACACATCACTTGTGCCCCTATTTTTAATCGTATGGTTTCTTCACATAGTAAATTACTTTTTATATAATTCATTTCCATTTGAATCGCATCTTGGGTAAATTTATTACGTATTTGTCTTTCTCGGTCGGTCATTGGCAAAGCATAATTTTCTTTTCGTTTATATTCTACTTCTTCACTTTATAATTTTGACATTTCACTGTGATTAATAATATCTACCTTATTTCTAGTCGGATATAATTTCGTTGGCACAATATTGAGATCTTGAGATTTTGTTTGTAATTTATGAATACACTTTTCCAAAATGGTGCAACTACTGCGTTTAATACGTCCTTCACGGATTTGATTTAAAATATCCGCATAAATTGGATCTTTTTGACGGAAAATTTGAATTAGTTGAACATGATTTTCTTTTAAAAATGTTTCAAACCATAATTCGCTTTCAAAACAAAAACGCAAGGTTTCGGGTTCTTCTTTGTTTCCTACTGGTGGGAGTTGATAAAAGTCACCAGAAAAGATGACTTGAATTCCTCCAAAAGGTTTTATGTTTTTTCTTACTTTTTTAGCAATAATATCTAATAATTCGAATATTTTTTCACACATCATACTTACTTCATCAATGATCAAGATATCAATTTCTTTCCAATTCTTTTTTTTAAATGTGCTTTTCATTATTTTTTCAACGATTTGTTCAATGGATCCATTTGCTAGCCCAATACCACCCCACGAATGAATGGTTTTTGCTTGGATATTTAATTGAAGTGCTGCACAACCAGTTAAAGCGCATACTTGAACGTTTTTTTCTCTTTTCAAACCATCCAATTTAATATCTTTAATTAATTTGGATTTCCCTGAACCGCCTGGTCCAGTAATAAATACATTTTTACCCTCCAAGTATTTATTGAATGCTAATTGTTGCGCTTCTGAATAGCAAGACGTTTCCATTCTTTTTTAGTAGTTGTTATTTTATTTAGTAACAATTAATAAATCAATTTTTTGTAGTAAATATTATGATATAAATTTATTTTACTATATTAAAATGAGTTTTGATTTAAATATTCAAAATTACCAAAAAATGGAATTAGAAGAAATATTTGATTTACCTCAAGGGTATAACAGTGAACTAGTAGAAGTGAAAAATATCAAACTACAAAAAAATATCATGTTGAATAAAAATATTGAAGAAAACTTGAAACCTCGAATCATCGAGTTTTTAAATGAAGCCAAACAACTTATTTTAGCTGGATTTAGTAAAGTCGATCATTTAAAGGATACTTATAGTAATGTTTACAATTTAGACAAGTCATTAAAACCAACTGATGTTATCGCTGATGGAGGAACCTTTATTATTCAAAAACCAGCGACTCCTTTTGGTCAATCTAGACCTAGTGAGTTTTACGGAGGTGTCATTAATCCGCTCGCAAATCGTATTTTACGCAAAAATCTGAATATTGATACACGATTTCGTGATAATTATTATACAACTAGTGCCGCAAATTTTCATTTAGATATTCCTGCAAGATTTACTCAAGTCGTTTCTTTACAATTGGCCTCATTGGAACTTCCTACGACTTTTTATTCGATTTCGAAAGTATTTGGTAATCATTTTTTTGTTATTGAAATCAATGATGATATTAAACAAGTGATTATTATTCCAGATGGTAATTACACTCCTTTGGGTCTCGTTACTTTTTTAAATGATACCATGGCGTCTTTCACGACCTCTTTATTACAATATATTTATTTTACCATCGATAACGATAATGGAAATGGAAGTGGTAAAATGATTGTTGGGATAAGTTCAAATTATAGTGGTGATTTATTTTCTTTTTCTTTGGATTTTGCAACTGATCGCGATGGGAATGAAGATCGTAATACTCCGTTACCGTTAAAGCTTGGATGGATCTTTGGATTCCGAGAAGGTTATTATATTAATAATAGTGTTTATGTTTCAGAAGGTTTAGTTGATTTGCAAGGTCTTCGTTATATTTATTTAGTGGTTGATGATTTTAATAATAATGTTAATGATGGTTTTTACGGAGCCTTTAATTCATCGCTTTTGAATAAAAATATATTAGCACGTATTTCTTTGCAAGGAAGTGTATTTAAATATTTAAGTGAAAATAATTTTGCACTCGTCACTTACGCCAGACAATATTTTGGTCCAGTGGATATCCAGAAATTACAAATCCAGCTACTTGATGAATACGGTCGTATTTTGGATTTGAACAATATGGATTATAGTTTTTGTCTGACTTTTCAGTCCATTTACGATTTATAATAGACTCGTCGTTATTTTTCTTTTTATTATCTATTTTTTTAAATATATGATTTCTCATGATACGATTCATCAAATCATAACTAGTCATTTACCCATACGTCTCGAAGAAAAAAATAAATACGGCGAAGTTTTCACACATCCCTTACTTATTGAAGACATGTTTCAACATTTACCTGTAGATGTTTGGTCCAATCCATTTTATACATGGTTAGATCCGAATGGTGGTGTGGGGAATTTCTTATTAATTGCATATCAAAAATTAATGATTGGCTTGGAACCTTGGGAGCAAGATGAAGAGAAAAGAAGTCATCATATTTTGCAAAACATGTTATACACGGTAGAAATTAATGAAGAAAATAATAGTGTTTTGAAAACACTCTTTATCAATGTCTTGCATGAAGATTTTTTGGATAGCCGTGTTTTTGATGTGAAATTTGATATTATTGTAGGAAATCCACCGTTTCAAGATCCAGTTTTAAATAAAAAAAGAGTTGGTTGTAAAAATAAATTATATGAGCGTATTGTTGCTCGTTGTATGGAGATTTTAAAACCTGGTGGACATTTACTGTTTTTAACACCTGATAGTTTATTTAGTGGAAATAGTGTGGTTTATAAGATGTTGGTCGAACAGCGCCTTATTTTAATTAGTTTCGATAAAAAGATTCAAGGATTTTTTCCAAAGATTCAGCAATATGTTTGTTATTTTTTGTTAGAAAAGATTATTTGTGGAGATGCTTTATGTAAAATTATTGATAACAAAAGTTCTGAATTTAATTGTTGTTTGAAAAATCGTAATGTGAATCCAGTAAGAAATTGGTCTTTAGAAACCGAATCATTGATTCGAACCTATCTTTGTTCAAACATAAACCATGAACAAACAATTTATCACCGTGGAAAACCTGTTAGCTATTATTCGGAGGATCATGGGTTATATCCTTTGATTTATAAACCTGGAAAAAAATTATTTGTGAATGATGAGAAAAAAAGTATTGGGTTCGGACAAAAAAAAATTGTATTGTTTGTAATTTCTCCCAACTTGGAATTTGAAGTCGATTTTACTGGATCTTATGGCGTTGGACCAAATACAATTATGATTCCTTTTTCAAATGTTGATGATGGACTTTTATTAGAAGCGTTTTTCAAAAGTAATGTGTATAAAACGTTAGCACTTGCAACGAAGGTAACACGGCAATTTTTAAATATTAAATTTATACAGCATTTGAATTTTGAAGTCATTTTACAAAGGAATTAGAATTAGAACGAAAAAATATTATAATGTCAACCTATTATAATATTATTTCATGGCACATGCATTTAAAACGATTCCTGCAAAACCGACTTTTGGAAGTGCGAATCCATTACTTTATGGTAGAGATTATTTAGATATAAAAAAAGCACGCGTGATTCAACGTGAATTTTTAATGAAGAAATATAAAAATTATGATGATTATTATTTATCTTCTCGTTATCATTACCGAAATCTATTCAATAAATATAACTTGGTCTATAATTTATATTCCAAAGAAAATTTACAAAATGTGGCAACCGTGGGTTCGATGGTAAATAGCAGTGATCCTGAAACAGTTAAACAAATTAACCCTAGTTTAGTGCCTTTTTATCAATTTTACAACATTGACTATCAAGGACAATTGTTTGGAAATAGTCAATGTGGAGAATTAAATTATGTCAATTATATGCAATTGGATTTGTTAGCAAAGAATTGCTAGTAAAGAAATGATAAATATTGTTGCACCAAGATAACAAAATAGACTCTTTATTTTGTTTTTTACTTTTTTTACTTTTTTTTCTATTTTTATTTTTTGACAGAATAATTCATCTTCTTCTATTTTATATAGTTCTTCTTCTAATCTATATAGTTCTTCGTCTTGTCTTTGTATTTCTTCTTCTTGTTCTTCTTCTTCTTCTTTGATCTTCGGTAAAATTTGTTTATAATATTTTTTATATTTATTAAATTTATTTTCTTTGTTATCTTTTATAATATACTTAGAAACATCATCTAATTCCACAAAAAATCCCCAACCATCATCTTGTTCTTCTTCTTCTTCTAATCCATATTTTATTATTTTCATTTTTATTAATGATTTACTATAAATAATATGTAATATTTTTATTTGAATGCTAAATATTTTCAATTTTTTTGTTTTCTCTTTTGATTTCTCTTTTATTTTTCCTTTTTTTAATGTAACATTTTGTAAGCTTTTTTTGCAATTTTTTTATATTTTTTCGTTCCTTTGATGGTCGTATATTCGCGTGCTCTTACATAAGCAGCATATACACCTTTTCTATTTACTTTACATGTATTTTTTGTGCAAATCGGAAAACTTTTATTTGGACCTAAAAAACATTTTTTACCGCAGTTATTCATCATGACTGTCTTCTGATGGGTGGATGGTTTTTGTTTTGACCATCCTGACCAAGGAACATTTTTTCTTGTTTTTCTTGTTTTTATTTTTATTTTTTTTGTTTTTGTAACCATGATTCTATAATATAATTATATTATAATATTTATTTATTATAATATTATGGACATTGAAAATATGCAACCCATTGAAATTCCATCAAGCGCCACATTAGATCATCTAAATAAAATAGAGGATAATGCAAAAATATTTTATTTAAATCAACAACCTACGTGTAACTATAGCATCAACAGTAGTGACTTGAGTGACAGCAGTATTTCAAATCCATATAATTCATTGGATGATGACCACGATCGATTTAAAAAAAGTAATAAAGTAGTGCGTTATAAAAAACTATCTTTTAAAGATGTCGAGCATTATGTCGATCATTACTTTGATAATAATTATAAAATTAGTTCAGCATTTGATATTTTGGCAAGTTATTTGAAAGGACAAAAAATTGTTTATATGGAATCGAAATGTTATTGCGAAAGAAAATTAAATTTATTAATGATGCCTGCTCTTTTATTATCCACCGCGGCAACGGTATTAACTTCGGTCATTATTTGTGATTTTTGGGGTTCTATTTTAATTTCCTCGTTGAATGCATTCATTTCTTTTTTATTAGCATTAGTTAATTTTTTTAAATTAGATGCTGCAAGTGAAGCGCATAAGATCTCGGCCCATCAATATGATAAACTACAAACGAAAGTAGAGTTTACTTCGGGTTCCATTTTATTATTTAAAAATTTATATATATCTAGTTATTTGGATGAAAAAGAAAAAAGTGACAAGTTATTAGATAGTAATTTAATACAATCTCAAGATAATTTACAAAATGTTAGTAACGATTTTGATTACAAAAAAGAAATGGAGAAAGAAAAACATAAATTACGCACTTATAAACGTAAAATTATGGAAGAATATAAACAAAAAATGGAAAATGAAATGATTGAAAAATTGAATGACGTAGAAAAAAAAATATCTGAAATTAAAGAAACCAATCAATTTTTAATTCCTCGAAGTATTCGTTGTCGTTATCCCGTTATTTACAATACAAATATTTTTTCAGTAATTAAGCGTATCGATGATCATCGAATATTAATGATTACTAATTTAAAAAATTGTAAAAATTCAATTCGTTTTTTTAAAGCGCTTGAAAAAAAAAGATCATTGAATCATGTCGAACATGAGAAATTGAATGCATTATTTAAAGAAAAACAAGAATGTGTTAAAAAATTAATTATGTTAAAGTCGGCCTTTTCGATCATTGATCAAATGTTTCAACAAGAAATTACCAATGCGAATATTATTCGTAAGCGTTGGTTTTGGTCGATTTTTTATTTACCACTAAATAACCCGATTCATTTGTCACCTTTTATTAAAGAATTGATGGAACCCTTTGCAGATAATATGTGATTTCTTTTTCTTTTTTTTTATTTTATTAATAATTATTCGGATGAGGAAAAAGCAACTTATCAACCGTCGTTCTTACACAAAATAATCTATGTAATATAATACCAGAAGCAAATGAAAGAATGGTTGTATATAAAAAAGAGAATTTTGTTAAAAATGAGATTACAAATGCTAGTAAAATAGTAAGTAAGGTATCAACAATAGCTATATTAAAAATACGATAAGAGTGAACTCCTTGATCAGGTTTACCGAAAAGGTTTTTATATTTGCATAATGACATATAAGATATTTATTTATTTTTATTTGTTTATTGTTTTTAATTAAAAGATTTTTGCATTTATTTCTTCTTCCACTGCTTTAGAACGTATACAAAAGACACTCATTAGTTCTCTACACAATGCACAATGTGGTGTTTTATTATTATTGGATGTTTCTAATTGACTTAGAATACAAGTTTTACAAAAGCTATGATTTTTATTACATTGTAAAGTAATCACATTTTTGATATCTACTTCTTCATAACAAATTGGACACTCCATTGTTTTCATATTTTTTATACTTGTATTTGTTTCGATTTCTAATTTTTTTTGAATTGGGAATTTTTTAATACTTGGAGGAGTGACAGATGTCAAAATTCTCCCTACAAATTCATTATCATCGTCACTGTCGCTATCATTGATATCTTCTAAGTCAAATAATAGTTGTAAATTTACTTGAGGTAATAAATAATCTTCAGTATTTTGATTTTGATTTTGATTTTGATTTTGATTCGGGTGCTGGATTTGATTTATCAAAATATCTAAACAACGAACACGATAACTTAGAGAGCGTATATAAGCAATTCTCAATGGAGGCACAGTTACAAAATATGTTCTTGATTGTTGTAACATAAAACGATCATATATTCCATTTATGATTGATTCTGAATCACGTGTTCTTGTTAGAACTTGACAACATTTTACAGCAAAAGCATGACATATATGTGTGTTTGTTGCACATTCATTATTTAAATAAATTCTAAACATATCTGGTCTACTTAAGTTTTCATTTCTTTTTGTTAAAACATTTTTTTCAAAAATTAACAAGTGTATATTCTTACAACCTTTAATATTATGTCCAGTTTCATGACAGAAAGAACAACGAGATGGTTGACGACGTATTGGATTCATTTTTCAAATTTATATTCTTGTTTTCTATATATAATATTACATTAAGTATTTAAAAACATTTCAATTTTTTATCCTTTTATTATAAAAAATTGATTAATTAATAAACAGGGATTCTATCTTTAATAATCATGACATTAAATAAAATCCCAAGTATATGCATTCCCAGAGTTCATCCAAAGGTAAGCAAACAACAAATTTTACGTATTTTTCAAAAATTAGATTTTGGACAAATCGAAAAAGTAGATATTATTTATAAAAAAGGATCCAAAGGAGAAGATTACAAGAGAATCTTTTTACATTTTAAGTCTTGGAATGAAGATGAATATTCGTGTTTATATCGCGATCGTCTTTTATCTGGTAAAGATATTAAAATTGTTTATGATTTTCCTTGGTTTTGGAAGGCGTCGGCTTTAAAAACTTAAAAAGAAAAAGAAAAAGAACTAGATAAAAAAACGTTAAAAAGGGTTTACTTTTATCTTTCGTCTTTATTAAGTAATTGGATTTCAATGTTTTTTTTTTCTTTTTCTAATGATTGTGTATCCTTGACTGGATGTGATGATTTAATCATTGAATCGATATTACAGACAAAATTGTTAGTATTACCTTTTGTTAATGAAAAAAATGAATTTATTTTTAAGGCGAAACATGTTTGTTTGTTAAAAAATAAAAATCGTCTTGATCTTTGCAATTATGAAAAGATTCTTCGAATGATTGGTTGTTTAAGTAGTCAAATACAATATTTGGAAAAAAGAGGATATTCTTTTTTAGGATTTGGTTTGGAAGATATTCTTGTTATTGATGATATACATTTTTTTATTGTTAGTAATAAGCATTTGGTTTCTTTTGAAAAAAATAATTTCACGATTTCGATCATGACTCCTTTTGTAAAACCCATTTTTTCGAGTCCAGAAGTCATTGAGTTAATAAAATTACCTGGAAAGATTTTTGTCGATAGCTGTTATTATAGTTTAGGTGCATTGGTTGTTTTTTGTTTATTTGATGTTTATATGTTTAAAGGAAACGAGATTAAAAATGAAAAAGAAATCGAAGAGGTTTTAAAACCGATTGCGCAAACAAAAATGTATTGGTTTTTAAAACGTTGTTTCTGGAAAAAAGGGAAACGTAAGTTGTTGTATTTTTGATTTTCTTTTTATTAGTTTTCTTTTTCTTAGTTTTCTTTGATTTCTTTTTCTTAGTTTTTCTTTGATTTCTTTGTTTTTCTTTTTACTTTGTATATATTATATGTCTCTAGTTGCATTTAAAAAAAAATCGGTTATTTTATACGGTGCCAATGTTTCTGGAAAAAAGGATAGTCAATATTGGATGACTCAAGGTCCTTATGGACGACCTGAATCTTTGACGTCAGTGATGTTGAAACAAGGAACTATGAGTTATGGACCTGGTCCTAGTCCTGGATTACATGCTGGATTTTCGCAAAGAGGATCTTATACCAATCGTGGATCCGTAGGTGGTAATTGGAAATTTAGTCAAGTGCGAACTCCTTTTCGTGGTGCCTATCCTGTTGGAAATGGTGGGACACAGGGTCGTTATCCAGTAAGTATTGTTTTAGCTGATTGTGATGGTAAAGTAGAAGTCGCTGGTAATTATCAACAATATGTAAAACCTGGATATGTATCTACGAAAACAATGATTGATCAAAAATATCGTTGGATTCAAAATGGACAATATCCGAATTATTGGGTGCAACCAAATTATGGAACAAGTAATTTATCGGATAATACAAGTCAAGGATTATATGTTCAAACCAAGTCCGCCGCCAATGATTGTGTCGTGGATACCAATGCTTATGAAAAGTATGTTGGACATAATGTCCGATGTGGATCTTCAGGTTGCCAAACGACTCCTGCTCGTGGATATACCTTTAACATGCAACAAGCTAATGCTCCTTATACAAAGAATCTACGTATTCCACAAACATCGAGTCAACATACGTTACGCATTCAAAGAAAGTGTGCGAATCCATTGCCTTTTCAACGCCCATTTCCTTATGCTACCAACGGGGATACTTGTAATAGTAGGTATCAACTTACACGGGCTCCTCAGATTCTGGCTTTGGAAAAGGTAGATCCAAAAGTAATACAATAAAAATATTTTTATTTAAAAAGTATTTAAAGACATATTGATGAAATAATAAGGGTGGTCTTATAGTCTAGTGGTTAGGACCTCGGACTTTGAATCCGATAGCCTGGGTTCAAATCCCAGTAAGACCTGTCTTTCCACCTTTTTTTTTACTTCGTTGTAAAAGGTGGATTTTTTGCTTCGGTAGCTCAGTTGGTTAGAGCAAGTCGCTGTTAGGTATTAACATTTGAAACGACTAGGTCACAGGTTCGATCTCTGTTTGGAGCGAAATTTATTTTATACTTTTTTAGTTTGTTATAAAAAAGTATAATAAAATATTGTATTATTATAATGGTGAATAGTGCGTTATACAATCGTTTTTTTGATAAGTCTAGTTATTTAGGTGGTGGTTCAAGAAAAGGAAATTTTATCAGTTTGTTAAACAGCAAAAAACAATTACTTGTCCTCGTTTTTGCGAACTTGATTTTACAATTAGGAATTACATATTATACGTTTTTGAAGACGCCTGCCAATAAGATTACTGGATTACAGCGGGTTTTTATTGTTATTGCAACATTTGCTTTGTTATTTGGCATTATTTTTATCAAGTCTCCTTGGTTGAAATTTATTTTGTTTTCCTTATTTTCTTTCTTGCAAGGATTATTTATTGCATCCATTAAAAATGAAGTAAATAGTGAAATGATTCAAACTGCGATTATGGGGGTCATCAGTATTTTTACATTTATGTTTGCCTTTGGTGTTGCTTTAATTGGTTTTGGTGTTTATTTGACAAATGCATTTGGTTTCTTTTTATTTGGGGCTTTATTGTTATTACTTATTTTTCAATTTATTAGCATGTTTCTCGGAACTGCTTCTGCCACGAAAAAAGGGTTTGCTGGATTCGGCTTAGTGCTCTTTTCTATTTTTATTGTTTATGATACAAATAAAATGTTACAACGCAATTATAAAGGGGATTTTATTACCGCATCGATGGATTATTATTTGGATATTATTAACATCTTTTTGGATTTATTAACATTGAATGATGGAGATGATTAAAAAATGTTTTATTTATTTTTGTCTTTTTCTTTTGTCTTTATCTTATATCTTTTTATCTTTTTATCTTTTATCTTTTATCTTATTATATAAATGGCAGATTATCGTGCTTTTGCTGAGTCTCTTGCGTTTGTATTAGACAAATACACAGTTACTTCTTCGGCAACAGCTACTGCGAATTCTCAATATTTAGCTAACATTATTGCAGAAAGTGTTGCAAAAAGTGTTGCTGAAAATGATGCAAATGTAATAACCCAAACCATAGATATATTAAATGATAAATATTATTTAATTAAAAAAAAAAGTAAACCCTTTATATTTAATGAAGCATCTGAAGGGTTGTATTATAATTGGTCATCTTCTTCTAGTAATAATTATGTAGCTTATACATATTCACCAGGAACTACTTTTCTTGTTAATAAAATTTCTGATCCTACATTAGAATTGCAACAAAGTCAAGTTCTAATATTTGCTAAATCAGATATAAATGATAAAACTCAAGTGGACCCTTCTAGAATAACAACACTTGTTTTACCTAGATATATTCAAGGCATTCGTAGTTCTTTAATTATTGAAGATGATCCAAATAATCCATTTATTTTATTAGGAACTTTTTCTTATCCTGAAAAAGAAAAAATCAGTAATTCTTTATTACTAAAATGGTATTTTAGAACTAATAAATTAGAAACATTATTGCTTATTAAAAATGATAACTCTATTCGAAAAATTATTCGTCATCAAACACATGCAAATGATGATATATTTTTATCTACCCAAAATGATGTGAATAATTCAATATTATCTAAGATATATAAACTACCCACCAAAGATGTTATTGAATATAATACAATAGAACAACTAACACCTTTTTTAAAAACCTACACATTAACGTGTAATAATCTACCTATTTACGGTTCAATATGGGATTTTGAAATTGATTTGGATGAAAATATATTTATATCTATTCCACAAAAGAGGTTGAATAGCGAAAAAATATCTGGATTTAGCACCAAAGGAAGATTGTATTATAATAAATTGTCTTTATTTAAAGAAGAAAAAGTTGTAAATCTGTTATCTTTGATAGGAAATGACTATTACCCTCCTGGATTTGATGAAGATGCCATTAGCAGATTTCAAACACAAAGTAATGGCACTAGTCGTTTGATCATTTATTCTCTATCTGATTTTTTATATCAATTTTTGGCGATTTTAACAAAACTAAATTCAACTAAAAATGAATTATTTCAAATTAATTCTCTTTTTGATATCGAACCAACCATATTAAAAATAAGAGAGTTATTTAAAAATGTTGATATAACTGGTTTTAAAGTTTTTTATTTAGATAAAAATGAATTATATAATAATCAGGTAAATCCTAGCATTTATTGTTTAATTGGAGAACCTCCTATAAATACGATTAATAAATCAACTTCTGGAAATGGCCATAATAACTTGTATAATGTATATGCTTGGCAGTCCACCTGGGATATAATTAATGATAAAGTTTATATTGGCTCCTTAGATATTAGTGATTCTATTTATAATTCCCTTATTGGTATCATTGAAAATACATATCCTTTACTCTATATCATCTTGAAAAATTTACCTGAAAATATTAAAATATTGATATTAGACATACTTATTGAAAAACCTAGGTTACCTATTGATTTTCGCGATAAACAATTTTACTTTGATGTTCTTGAAATCGATCCTTCTAACAAAGTAGACACAATTACTACGAATGGTTTTAAAAGTTCACAACCTAAATTATCAGATGAAGGGGTAAGAACATTAATGGTGATAAAAAATGAAAACGGTAAATTTTTATCCGTTGGTTCAACTTGTTATCAACTTAATAATGTTGCAAAAATATATACTTTACCTATTGATTAAAAATGTTCTAGGAATAATTATCCAAAGATATATATATATAAATGGCGTTCAAATTAAAAAATGTTTTTTCAAGAAAAAATATGAATTTACTTGTTGGGCTTATTAGTTTATTAATTTTTTTATGGTTGGTCATGTATGCGATTCCTGGGTTGTTTGTGAATTTATTTGATACTTTTTTAGGACAAATGATTTTATTAGCAACTGTTGTATTATGTGGTATGTATAGTCTTCATTTAGGAATTGGAATAGGGATGATCATTGTGATTTTATATCAATTTTCACATATGGCGAAATAATTTGCTTGTTTACTTTTATATAATTATAAAATTATAATATAAATAATGAAAAATAAAAATTGTTATTTATATTGGGTTTATTTATTTATTGTTATTATCGGATTTGTGTTTTTTTATTATCTTTTCTTTGGTTCTTTTTCCGCCTTTGGCTTAAAAGAAGGTTTTACTTGGTCCAAAGAATCCATTCGTGATTTTTTAATTTTTCAGTCCACCGTGAATCCAAATACACAATTTGATATGGAAATGATTCAGAAACAAGCATCGGAAGACGAATTGCGTGAATTGTTAAATAATGGCCGTTGGCCGTGGTCCGAAAATACAAAATATTTATATATGGATGCAGTTAATCGTAATAAAATTTTGAAAGTAGATCCTCAAGACTCTTTGGATTTTGTTCAAAAACTATATAATGAAAATGCTGGAAAAAAATTATTGTCTTGGAACACCAAAGAAGGACAATTTTTATTAAATGGTGTAAAAATTGATGGAGGATCAATACAATGTGGAATCAAAGGATCGGATATTAATAACGATAGTCGAATGGTAAAAAAAGTGCAAAAAGGATATAATTTATGGAATGGTTATCGTAACCTGGAAAAAAGGGTTCTAAAAGATGAGGAGCTGGAAAATGAAATTCAAGGGTTTCATTTTATTCAAGGTCCTTGTAATCCATGTGTTGCTTTAAATGATGATTATTTTTGTCCGTTTCAAATCAATGTTCAAGGGGAACATTCTAATCATGTAAGTCCAATTTGGAAAGAATTATGGAATTTATAGGAGCACCGTTTTTTGATTTTCATTGTCATGATGTTGCTGACTACACGTTAACATGGTATTCATTAATGCATTGGTTGAATAAGGAGAATCAATATGATCAGACAATCCATAAGGAAACGTTATTTGATTATCTTGATCTTTGTTTTCATCTTCGTCTAGAGAGACATGATAAGTCGTTTGTCTTCCTTGGGATAGTTGTCTTGCAGATGTATATATTCCACATCTTTCGGTTCCAATCGTTTTCCAAGTAATTAATAAATCGTCATATAACATTTTTGTGAATTTATCGTCTTCTAAATTATTTTCTTTGCGATAGGTGATAAGTAATTGTATGAAGTCATTAATGGTATTTTTTAATTCGTTTTGTTCTTTTTCTTTTTTAGGAGAAGGATGTGCATGTATAAATATTTTTGTTGTTTCGTGTTCTTCTTCTTCATTTCGCGACTGTTCTTTGACTTCAAATAGAAATTCTTGCGTTTTTTGTCGGAACGCATATTGGGTTAAATTTTCTCGATTTTTTTCTGGGTAAGAATAAAGCATTAAAGGAATATTTTCATACACTGTTCCCATGATCGAACAAAAGGCGAGTTCTGGTTTTCTCGATCGTATTTGATATATTTTTTGTAATCCATTTACGAGTTTGTCTTCTTTCAAAATTTTTCCCCACTTATTTGTCAAATAATTGTATACTTCTGCATTCGAAAATATATAACTAACGTTTTTCATGACAATATTCATAATATTATGGATAATTTCCCCGTAAACAAAAGATGCTTTTTCTAAGGCGTCAATGAAGAAGTAAGAACCATTTGAATTATTTGCTAATTTTTCCAAGAGAATCGGATCGTGATCGGTGCCGTATCCTAAAAAGATATTTGGATATTCTTCTAAAATATCTTGTTTTAAAATATCCGCACTTGTATTTTTTATGGTAGGAACTCCGTCCGTTAATAAAATATGATTAACTTCGTGATCTGGATATTTTTCTTTATATTCGAGAATATTTTTTTTGGCTAATTTGATTGCATCTTCTAAATTCGTAGAACCGTCTGCGATAATTGTTTTTATTTTTGCGATTAATTTATCAACATTTTCTTTTGTAACCTTGGTTTCATGAATGCATGTTCCAACATTGTGGTCGAAAACATTGACGTGAATTGAAATTTCTAGGTTCGAATTGGCAAACATGATTAACATATTTTCTAAGGTAAATTGAATATGTTGTAATTTTGTTTTTTTATCTTTGCATGGATAAGACATAGAGCCTGATTTATCAATACTAAAAATAAAATGTTGATGTTTTTCTTTTTTTTCATTTTCATTTTCATGTAAATTTGCAGTTATTTTTAATACTCCAAAGGAATAGTTTTCTTCTGCTTCTTTTTCTTTTGTAGGAAAAGGAAAAGGAAAAGGAATATTTTCATCATGAAATTGCATATAGGTTTCAATTTGTTGTTGCATGTTTACTTTAATGCTTTAATTTATGTATTGTTTTTAAATCATGACATTTGAATCAATTTTTTTTCTTTTTCTTTTTCTTTTTCTTTCATGTTTTAGGATTTGTTATATTTAATTATAAATATAACAATTTAAATACTTTCTTACAATGCTCTTTATACATGGAATCTGAATCTACAACCGAAATTCCTACTTCCGAAGGTGGTGTGAAAAAACAAACTCGTTTGGTAGATATTACTTTAACAAATCAAAATGAAGCTTTGCAACTGATTGTTACCTTTTTAAATTTGGCTCAAAAACGTGGTGCTTTTACTATTGATGAATCCGCTAAAATATGGGAATGTGTCAAGTTTTTTCAATAAATATTCTTGTTTTAACCTATTTCGGTTCCTTATACCTATTTCGGTTCCTTAGAACCTTAAAACCATTTGGTCACATCAACATAATTTCTTACTTGTAACTTATTATAGAATTTAATAATATCATTTAGAAATTCCTTGGATGGAATAAAAGATAAATGTTCAACACTACGAAATGGTTGAATGGTAAAGATCATATTTTTCTTTTTAATTTCTTGAATAATTTGATCACTGCATTCAGGAAGTGTATCAAAATCATTAATAAATGTATAATTTAAATAAATTTTTGTTTTATAATCATAATCATTTGGATAATCACGTATTTTTTCTAATAAAATAGAATAGTCAAAATTAACTGGATTCGGATCAATGGATATGATCAAATTTGCTTTAAAATGAAGACCAAACATTAGACTTGCAATTCCTCCCATGGAAGGACCGTAAGTTATTAAATTGGTGATGTGTAATTTATTGATATAATATTGAATCAGGCTATAATATTTTGCTTCATGATAAGTATTATAGCCTTCTTCATCATTTTTTAAAAATAAGAAATTACCTAAGATGTTAAATTGTTTATAAAACCAAGTGGATGATACATATTTGTCTATTTTTCCTGCAAAACTGATGAATAAGGTAGTGTTATTCGAGTTACTGTAGAAAACATGTTTTACGTTTTCTAAAGTTATTTCGTGGTTATGAAGTATTTCCTGAATCATTATAATTTATACGTTAACTTTAGAAATATTTTCTTTTTTTGTAACGTGTTTTTTATATTATTCTATTTTATATGGAAAATGCATTTGGTGTTCCTTCAATTACTCGCCCAGGCGATTTAGACTATAGTACCAAAAAAGGTGATAAGGTATTTCATCAAAAGAAACATTATGTAAAAAAATCATATAAACCATATAGTTATCACAAGGGTTCTAAATCAAAGACTCGCAAAGGAAGAAAAAACTTTACTACTAAAAAAGGTAGTAAAGTATTTCACCGAAAGGGACGTTATGTGAAAAAGAGTTATCAACCTTTTAGTTATCATAAGGGATCCAAGTCTAAGACTCGTAAAGGGAAAAAAGATTTTTTAACGATGATGTAATTAATGCGTTGATTTTAAATGTTCCGATGAATGTTTATAATTTGCAATTGGTTGGTTTAAAATATTTGCTTTGAAATGTTTTTTGCATTTGGAACATTTACGAAAATTGCCTCCATCGTTTGCTATTAATGCAGTCGAATCTTCATGAAGACAATAAATACATTGCTTGCTATATAAAATATTTCCTGTATAAGTCAACGGTTTTACATGTTCTATTTTGTAAGCTTCGTTTAATGAGGTATAGTTCATAATGTAATTGATTTAGATTTTAATTTTATTATGTTTTTTAATTTATTGTTTTTTTGTTTTTTTATCTTATTATATAAATGAAGGTAAACGTAGAAAAAATGTTAGAAGTCGCAATTTATATTATTATTGGCATCAAAGTTATTTTTTTAATTTCGGCGATTAGTAGTGTTATTTTTTCCCATTATCAAAAAGATTCTCCTTTATCTCAATCTTTAGTCAGTAAATTTGGTTATTGGAAAGAAAGAATGGAATTTATTTTTATTATATTGATGGCACTTTTATTGATTTTCATTTTTACACCATGGCATAATCATAAAAAATATATTACGAAAGAAATGTCTCTCTTGTTTTATTTGTTTGGATTTATATTAATTATTACTGCGAAATGGTCGGCGTTTTTTGAGGAAGCAAATTGGTATAAAAAAATACAAGCTGCTTTGAATTAAATTGTTTTTTAAATATTATATATAAAAGTTCTTTATTTATAATAACTATACTAACTATGAAATATTATCCTATTATGTCAGAAATATGGTTATGGATGCATTTTATTGATTTTATTTATCATCAGAAAACCAAATCAGGGAACCAAGGTTCCCCGAACCCCTCCTTTAAAAAATAAAAAAGAGTTTAATTAAAATTTACAAAATATAATCAGAAAACCAATGTTTTCCGAACCTTTCCTTTAAAAAATAAAAAAGATTTTAATTAAAATTTACAAAATATAATCAGAAAACCAAGGTTTTCACATACTTCGTTATACCTTTCCTTTAAAAAATAAAAAAGATTTTAATTAAAATTTACAAAATATAAAACTACATACTAATCTATATAATCAGGGAATCATAGGTTCTCCGTTTTATTCAACTTTTAATTTATTAATTTGTTTTTCTTCTTCTAATTCTATTTTCATTAAGGAAAGGTTCGGAAAACCTTGGTTTTCTGATTGGTTTTCTTCTTCTAATTCTATTTTCATTAAGGAAAGGTTCGGAAAACCTTGGTTTTCTGATTGGTTTTCTTCTTCTAATTCTATTTTCATTAAAGAAAGGTTCGGAAAACCTTGGTTTTCTGATAAGGGTCCCGATCCAGCTTCTTCTGTTTTTTTACTTCCTAAAAGCACTTGTGCATACGTGCGACTGTCACGATAATCCACTGAAATGGCGTTATCATAAATATCATATAAAACATCTAATAAGTCTTCGCTTTTTTTTTCAATGGCTTCACTATTTCCAACCAAATCAATGTCACTATTTTGTAAAATAATGGCAAGTAAATCTTCTTCTCCGAATCCACGTTTTTTTAACACTTCATGGATTTGTTTCAAAGTGAAACGTGGTTTGTCTTCATTATCTGTTTCTTCGTCTTCGTCTTCTGATTCTTCATCAGAATATAATGATTCAGAATCGACGGATGACGATTCGATTAATTCATTACGACACATAGGACATGAAAAGGAATTGGAAAAACTTTTGAAGATGCATGAACTGTGAAACATATGACCACATGGCGTGGTGCAACAGTCTTTGCAAGAATCTAAGATGGCATCCATACAGATAGGGCAGTCGGTCATTTTTACTTTATGGTGTTATTTAAATTAATTGTTTCTTTAAATACTTCTTTTAATACTTAAAAAAAGCATTTCAATTTTTTTCGGGGGCACCCATGGTTCCCCCGCACCCCCTCCTTTAAAAAATAAAACCAAGTTACTGCGTTATAACTTGTCTTTTTTCCATTTTTATCTCGTAACTATATATGATACATATCTATTATGGTTCTCAATCTGGAACATGTGAATATTTATCATTTCATTTAAAATCTACTTTAGAAGAGGAATATAAATTAGATGTAATTTGTGATTCTTTAAATAATTTTGATTTTTTAATTAACAATGATGAAAATATTTCTATTATAATTACGTCTACGCATGGAGATGGCGATTCCCCTGAAAATGCATCTCAATTTTGGAAATATATAAAAAGTAGAAAATTAAAAAATGATTATTTCAAGAATATGAAATATATGGTATTAGGATTAGGTGATTCTAATTACACACATTATTGTGGATTTGCAAAAAAAATAGACAAAAGACTTTTAGATTTAAATGCTTGTAAAATTTATGATACATTTTACATTGATTCTGCGATAAATGAAACTGAAGAACAATTTGATACATGGGCTCATAAAATGGTAAGTGTTTTAAAAGTATAAAGGAGGGGTTATAACGAAGAAACATTTGTTCTCTTATTAAAAGGAGGGGTTCGGGGAACTACGTTCCCTGATATGGTTCACTCAAAAAAAAATTGAAATGCTTTTTCACAAGAAAATTACATGTATAATAAGCTTTTCAACTAACTAACTCTACTTAAAATGAATTCAACACCAATGAACAACACTTGGGGATTAAACTTTGACAACAATTTGTTTTGGCTGATTACTTACATTCCAATGATCATTCTTACAGCATACTTTGCAATAAAAATGATTAATTTTGTATGGTCACTATTTACACCTGGACATCAATGGCCTGAGATTTGTTATATCCTTCTTGCCATTCTTTGTTTTAGTTATTTGGTTTACATTGGAAACTGTATTTTGAATGCCATGGAAAAAACAATCCATAAAATCCAAAAAGAACGCAAAGAGCTTTCGGAGAAGATCGCCTATTTAGAAGAAGAAAATAGTGAATTACGTGCGATTTTTAAACGTGCGTTTCAAATTTCAGAAAATGATAAAAAATATTTTCAGTGAACCTAGGTTCCCCGAACCCCTCCTTTTAATAAGAGAACCATATTATGGAATCAAGGTTCCCCTTACTTCGTTATACCCCTCCTTTAAAATAATAATTTTGTTTTGTATTTTGCTTTTATTATAATATATTGTAACTTTTAATTAAAGATTCTTTTTTTTCACAGAACCCCTCCTTTTAAAAAGAGAACTAATTCAGAAATTTAAATTTAATCTCTTTATTAAAGGAGGGGGTGCGGGGGAACGTAGTACCCCCGTAAAAAAAATTGAAATGGATTTTCTCAAAGAAAGAATGGATAAATAATACCCAATAGTAAATTTAAAATGAGTTCAACTACTACTGTTTACATTCCACGCCTTTCCAAAAGATTTGATCAAGATAAAGTCGTCGATATTATCAATCATGAGTTATTAGTTGATATTTATCGCGTTGATTTTGTTCCAATTGATGGAAATGTTTTATATCAGTCCGCCTTTCTCTATTTTGATTATGACAATAGTGGATATTTTGAGCAATGTATTCTTCCAAACATTGTATCAAAAACAGATGATGAAAATAAAGAGACCTTTCGCCTTCGAGTTGCAGATGATGAGTTTTGGTGGATCTTACCAAATTACAATCCAGTTCCTGAAACCAATTTAAATCTACATCAAATTGTAGAAAATGCTCGATTATTACAAAATCGTGTTCAACAATTAGAAATTATGGTGCTCAACCAAACAAATCAAATTGATTATTTGAAAGCATTAGTTTGTGCACCTTATAATAATTATAATTATAATGCAAATTATAATTTTGATTTATACAATCATAATCCTAGATATGATTACCGAGCTGAAGAAGAAGAAGAACAAGAAGATGAATATGCTGACTTACCTGAATTAATTGATTGTTAGTCATCAGGGAACCAATCAGAAAACCAAGGTTTTCCGAACCTTTCCTTAAAAAAATATTTATATAAACTTATAACATTTCCTTTAAAAAATATAAAAATATAAAAATAATAAATAGTATTTAGTTTTTAATAATTGTATTTTGTTTTGTAATTTTTAATTAATTTCTTTTTTTATTTTTTAAGGAGGGGTTCGGGGAACCATGGGTTCCCTGAGTGGGTTCCCTGATAAAAAATTGATTTACTTTTTTTTCTTCCTAGAAGTCGTATCTTACTTGCCTATTTTGCCTATTTTCCTTGAATGTCGTGTTCTGTGAGTAACCGTTTCCGCTTCCTAGTAAATCACGCCAAGTTGGATTTCAAGGACTATCAATATGAAGGCGTGAAATGGTGCGTTGGACGGGAGACAGAGTCTGATTGTTCCAACAAAAAGGGTGGGATTATTTTAGATGAAATGGGATTAGGAAAAACATTTACCATGATTGCGACCATGTATGTGAACATGCTTCCGTCGACTTTGATTGTAGTTCCGCCTATTTTAGTAAAACAATGGTGCCAAGAAATCTATAAAGTGTCGGGACATAAAGCCCTCATTTATCATGGTCATAACAAAAAAAAACTTAGTTTAGAACAGCTTGTTTGCAGTCCTATTGTGATAACTACGTATCATGCGATCTCTATTAGTAAAAAAAGACCAGTGTTAGATAAACTCCATCAAGTTCTATGGAGTCGAGTTATTTTCGATGAAGCGCATCATTTGCGTAATCGTAATACGACTCGATTTCTAGGATGCAAACATTTGAAAGCGGGTGTGCGTTGGTTTATGACTGGAACCCCCATTCAAAATAAACGTTCGGATTTCTATCATTTATGTAACGCATTAGGCTTAGAAAAAAGCTTTTATGCCGATGTTGAAAACATGCCGTTTATTTTGAAAACTTATGTTTTACGACGAACGAAACAAAATGCGGGAATTGTTTTGCCTGATCTCATTAATACCACCATTATGGTTCCTTGGGCCAATGAGAGAAAAGTTGCGGAAGAAATTCATAGTATTTTGACGATTAGTGGTGTTTCTTCGAAAAAAGGTGGGATCTTATCACGTGAATTGCAAAAAGGACGAGCTTTAACTACGATTTTACGTGCAAAACAAATTTGTATTATGCCTTCTTTGTTGAAACCGTTGTTTGTTTCATTCTTTCGTAAAGGAATTTTAAATGACGAATATATGCGTTTCTTGACAAGTTCTAGTAAACTAGATGCGGTGGTTGCGTGTATTGTCGAGAAAAAAGAAAATGGCAAAGGGAAAATCGTGTTTTGTCATTATCATGAAGAAATTGATTTTATTGCGACGAAGTTGCGAGATTATGGGCTTTCGGTCTTGGTTTGTGATGGACGAAGTCGAGGCGTTGATAAAGATAAAAAAGTAGATGTGTTGATTTTACAAATTCAAACGGGATGTGAAGGTTTGAATTTGCAAGAGAATTATAGTGAAGTTTATTTTGTCAGTCCAAACTGGAATCCATCCATTGAAGATCAGGCGGTTGCGCGTTGTCATCGCATGGGGCAAATGAATGATGTATATGTGTTTCGATTTATGATGGATGAATTTGATAGATGTGATAATAAAAATACTAAAACATTAGAAAAATATGTGTATGATATTCAAGAGATTAAACGTAGAATTTCGATTGAAACTTTGGGTTAATTATATTTATGTAATTTTTAATTTAATTTTATTTTAATTTAATTTTATTTTATTTTTATTTTTAATTTATTTTTTATTGAGAACCTGGAATAGGTATATCTTTGCATGATAAAAAATAATCAGCAGAACCTTGGAATGATTCTAATGTGGCTCCTGATAAATAAATTTCGGGATTTCTAATAATTTTTGTTCCTACGGTAACCCAAGGATCACCGCTATTTAAAGGACAAAAACAAAATGCTTTTTTATTCGGATTACTTGGATCACGAATACAAATTTGATTCAAACAATTTGCGAATTCAGTGCTTGGATTCAATGGATTTGGATATGTTTGAAGGGTCTCACAATTAGCTGCAGATTGAATCGGATTATAAGTAGAGAAAATGAATTCAAGAGGACCTTTTCTAAATGGGGTGAGACTTTCGCATGGCTCGGTTCCAAAACTACATCCTTTTAATACATCGCAATAACAAACTACGTAATTGGATTTTTTTAGTCGTAGACATTTTGCCGATGTGCAAAGTGCGTAAGGTTGTTTACATAAATTAAAACCGTCGTCATTGGGACATGGAAAGCAATTTTTAGCTTGATCTAATTCTTTTAATTTAAGAATCAATTCTTTATTTACTGGACATGGTTTATGCTTTACATCTGGATCTTCTTCTGTAATTAAAGATAGATTATTAAGATCGATTTCACTGAATAATGATTCAATGTATTCAATTAATTTATTGTCTTTTTCAGCTGCTTCTTTTCCATCTTGGAAACCTATTTTTTCACAAGTTTCACATAAAGTTTTAACGAATTCTTCAAACAACATTTTTATATTTTAACGAAATAAAAAAATAAATACAAAAATTTTAATTATTTTTTAAATTATTTTTTTTTTACTTTTTTTTTTATTTTTCTAATTTATAAAAATGTCATCGTGTAGTAATTGTCCTGATTTTATTTCTCAACAAGAGAGTGATTTATTAGAAATTATCTATAAAGCTTATGATAAAAATGGTGGAAATGAAAACGTATTAAAGGAGATTTCTATTTTGTTAGAAAAATATCCACAATTTTTGGATAAAAAAGAAGAATTATTATTTATTGTTAAGGAGTGTTATTGCACTGGATTTTTAAAGGGGTATAAAGAGAACTTCTAAATTAGTGATTCATTTGCGAGTCGATCTGCGTTTGCATTACCTAATGAATGTATATCTGTTTTATTTGTATGTGCTCTTATATGCATGATGCTTACATGTGTTTGGTTATCTTTATGTAGTTGGAAAAGTGTTTTGACTAATTCTTTGTTTGGAATTTCTTCAGACCATTTTTTTTTATCGCATTTTTCACCATAAGTGGTTGCACACTTGATGGCATATTCGGAGTCGGTTGCAATAATGAATTCTTTTGTTTTGTCTTTTTCTTTTTCTTTTTTTATAATGTGATAAGTTTCAATAATAGCGCTCAATTCAGCTGTGTTATTGGTTTGTTTTCCTTCAATGCGCTTTGAAATATTTCGGGGATCGTTTTCACCAAAATAAATTCCTATACCAGCTTTTGCTTGTTTTGATCCGTTGTTTGAACATGATCCGTCTGTATAAATATATTCTTTTTTATCTTTTTCTTTTTTTTCTATTTTATCTTTTTTTTCTTCTTTTTTTTCTTCTTTTTCTTCTTTTTTGTCTTTTGGAGTAAAGAAATCTTGAATTTTTGATTGATTCGTTGTCGTCATCATTATTTGTTTTCATTATTTTGCTGTTTTTTTATTTCTATTTTTTATTTTATTTTTATTTTATTTTTATTTTATTTTTATTTTATTTTATTTTTCATTATATTTTTTTCATTATAAACCATCTATTAAGCCCTTGTGTTTCATTATATGTAAATTCGCATTTAAAATAATTACAAATTTCTATTAATAATTCATCGTTATAAACATAATGATGTAAACACCTATTATTAAAATTATCCAAACTTCTTTTTGTAAATGATCCTAAGTCACCTGCAGGAGGATCCATAATTAAATCATGCTTCAATAATATTTCAGGAAGTGTGGATAAATCATCTTCACATACATTCTTCTCATATTGTGACAATAATATTGAAAATTTAGAATAATCTCTTTTATGGTCAAAACAAACCGATTTTTCAGGAACAATAATAATAATATAACCGCCATTTTTTATTATTCGTAACCATTCACTAATCGCCTTTAATGGATTTGCGATATGTTCTAATGAATGAGAAGAAAAACAAAAATCATAAGAATCATTTTTAACAAGTGAAATATTTACAGCATCATTAACAATTATCTTACCAGTTTTACCATCGTAATAATCATAGATATCGTTATGATTACACCATATCGTATTTTTTGAAAAAACCACGTTATCTATCGAAGTTGCATTTTTATAAATAAAAGATCCGGTGTCAGAAGGACCGCCGATTTCAACACCTATTTTACTATTTGTTATTTCACTTAAAATTTGATTTAACATTATAAATATACATATGTATATAATATAAAAATGGAAACTGGTTTAACTATGTTATTACATTCTATCATTTTAGGAATATTGCTATACCTTTTTATGATTTATGTGTTAAAGCAAAAACAAACTGTAGCTGAAAATAGAAGTCTAATATTCGCAGCCTTGATATTAATTTATATGATTTTATTTGGGCATGGATTACCTACCAAGATCAATAAGAATTTATTTTAAATATACTTAAAGCTAATTACATCATTATCATTATATATTATGAAATATATAATGAAATTTATACATCAATTTATAAGAAAACCAATTGTTACACAAAAACCCATGGGTAGATGGAATCTTGATTATTGTAATACCAAATTAAATAACAAGATTGATTTATCGAATGAAGATCATTGTGGTCCATGTGGACAATATGCGCTTAGTAAAAATAAAGATAAAGATAAAGATAAAGATAAAGATGAAGATAAAGATTTAAAAAAAAATTAGTAATTTACTAACGCGTTAATTAAATTTTTACCATTTGGAACTCCGTTTCCTGTAGGAATATCATAACCAGAGGTTGATTGATAAATTCCGTCTTTTCCTTGGGCAACGTCATAGAAACAAGTTTGGCGATTTTGATAAATAAAATTTTGTAAAAGAGTCTTGCTATTTGAATTTGCATTTGTTGTAAGAGCTGGTTTACGCAAATATTTTCTTTGTCCAATTGCTAAAGAAAAGATACCTGCGCATATTGGGGTTGAAACCGATGTTCCTCCAACAACAAAAAAATTATTATTATAACAAACGAGAACACCTGTGCTTTGATTTGCAACCGCTGCAATATCTGTGGTGCAACGATTGTTATATTTTATTAAATTTTGATTTGATGTTTGATAATTTGGTTTTGGAAAATATTTGGATACTCCACATCCTGCACTTTGCCATGTAGTTTCGCCTATTCTACTATTATTTTGTGGATTTAAATATAAAGTGGTTCCACCACATGCAACTACATTCGGGGAACTTGATGGATAACATACTGGATTAGTGTCTCCAGATGCTGCAAAATAACAAATGTTTGATCTTTGTCTAAATGTTGCATCTACTTGCGCACATCCGTTGAATTCATTGGCACCTAACGACATGGAAATAATATCAGGATATTTGACATTTGCGCCTTGGGGAGGATTACTTGCATAAGTGATCGCATCAAAAATATCTTTTACGGAACTGGATTTTGCTTCAACGACTTGGATCGTTGCATTTGGATTCATTGCATAAGCCCACTGAACATCTAAACATTCTTCTAAAGCCCAAACACTATTTTGCTGCCTTGTTAAGGAAGAAATGATTAAGGGTTTTGTTGGTAAATTGAATTCTTGGCAAAAACGATTAAAATCGGATTGTAGTTTGGGATAAGTGTAAGCAATAATAATGGTGATTACTGGACTGATGGATGCATTTATTTTTGGGTTTGGAACGTTATATGCGGTTCTTATTTGTTGAGGGGTATAAGAAATCGTTGCTTTTGGATTGTTTGCTAAAGGGTGGAACTCGGTAATTCTGGAATTGCATTGAATTTCTTCTTGTTTTTGTTCTTTTGTTTCTTTTTTTTCTTTTATTATATTTTCTTTTAGCAATTCACAAATAATTTTTACAATTGTTTCTGGAGGATCTTCCGAGGATAATATGAAATTAAACTCAGATAAAACATGATTTGAATTATCTAGTAATTGTGTTTGTGTTGGAGTTTTTTGAATTAGTTTGTAAGCGTGGATTTTATTTACTGGTTGGTCTAGTATTTGGATAGCGACTTCTTGTAACATATTGTCTTTATTCACGAGAAATTTTATTTCTAAATCGTAGTTTAAGTAGACCTTCGGGTATTTGTGAAGCATGTTTTATTATTGTAATTTATCTTAAGAATAAATAAAATACTAAAAAAATAATTATAACTGATTACATAAATAAAATGAAACCTATTTGGTTATTTTCCTTTTGTTCTATTTTTCAGAAATCTTTGCATCATCTTTATTCGATAAACCCTCGTTCTTATTTTCATTATAATCCATCTTTGGATTTTAGTTCTACTAATTTATCTTCTTCTTTTTCCTCTGGGTTAGATGAACGATTTCCTGTTTCTTCTTCTTATTCTTCTAATAAAACGCAACTACTTATGATTCATGAGTTTTTTGAAAAATATTATTTTTTGTCTTTGTTAGAAGATAATTACATTTCTGTTAATGTTAAATTAAATCTGATGAGCGATTATTATCGGGATCGATCCATTGTGGTTGGAAATTTGGAAGCAGGTGGGTTATACAAGGACTGGATTTAAGGCTGCGTTAAAATTTTGGTAAAAAATATTTTCTTTCGAGATATTATAAAATGCCAGACAAGAGAGACAACTCTGACAACGCCACGGTCTACGATCAATGGAGCAAAGCACGATATTCATCAACAGGTTATGACGGACCAGTTTACTCTGCTATTTTTGTTCAGCAGCAAAGCTCAGAAGGTGGAAAAACTGTGTATAATTCCATAGCTTATAAGGATGCATCTAAGAAATCGCGTTATAGCACAGAGTATTATCGAACTAATACACCAAACCTAACTTTTGATTCCACTCGTTATACAATTTCCTCTTATAATTACTATTATAGAGTAAGCCATCAAGTTAACTATGGTAATAATATCAACGATGAATCTGGATTTATAGACTATAATCTGATAACTGAATTTTATCCAACTTATGATTACCAAAATATAAAACTCAGAGTTATAAGAAATACATACGACCCACCAGGAAACGGCAATTTTGTAAACGAATTTTATATTATTATCCGTAATAATTCAAGCGAAACACAAGGAGGTACATTTGTGGCAGGTAAAATAGTTAATGGAGTGACAACCGAATATCCACAAAATTACGTTATCCAATCAAAAGGTAGAGTTCCTATTAAGGCCAGCACTGGTGAAGTATTGGGTCCTGCTCTGGATCAAGCCGATTTTTATGATGCTGATAATATTCATTTTGGAAATGTTGAATATCAATCAAGTGGCACTTTTCAATATCGGCAAATCCCTGCTGGAAATTATCAAACTGCTGAGCTAAAGCAAGCAGCTGGAAAAAACATACTTACTGCTAGGTCAATTAGCACTAACAGTGATAAAATCAATAAATACACACCTAGTGTAAATTTAACAATTCTTGCTGGTTTTCTAATTTCTAAACATTATACAGACAAATATTACAACGCAGGTAGTGATCTTATTGGAAATGAAGATGATAAGAAATATTTATCAGATCTATTTAAATTTATGAGTTGTTGTATGGGAACTAGTTAAGAAACGAAAACAGGTTTAATTGTGTTATACAAACGACTTAAATAATAAATAACAATATTATAAATAGATTATTATTTAGTAATGAATTTATTTTCTTTCCTTTCTCATCTTATGGTTATTTCTGCTTCTGATAAATCCGCCATTCGGAGTTCTTCTTTGGCTATTGTGAGTCCCTCATGTGAAAGTTGTCGTTTTTTTCATAATGATCAAGGTTCATTATTATGTAAAAAATATGGTGAAAAAAATGACTTGTCTGGAGAAATTGATTTTTACAATGCGTTACTATGTAGAACCGATGAACTGCGTTGTGGGACTGTGGGAAAACATTTTGTAAACAATGAGACAATGATTCGATAAAAAAAGAGTTTTTTATATTTATTCTATTTATTATATAAATGGTTTTTACAGCAACTGCCACTCAAAGTGCTAGTGGCACTTCAACAAGTGAATCTACCGCAACTGGAAATACGTTTGAAGAAGCTATCCATAATGCAAATAAGGTAGCCCTAAGTTCGGCCATCTATGGTCTAGCTCCACCTACTCTTGTTGGTTCCGACAAACAATCATGTGAACTATTTTGTTTAACTTGTATTGATTTTCGATTTGTAGATGATACATCTTATTATATGAGCTGTATTGGTAATTCTAATAATTATGATCAATTTATTTTAGCTGGAGCTAGTTTGGGATATAATGGTATTCAGGATTATTATAATTGGATTCTTTGTTGTGATCAACATATTGCGTTGTCTCGTGATTTACATTCGATCACTGAAATTAGTATTTTTGATCATTTAGAATGTAGTGCCTACAAGATAGTCTATAGTGAAGAAGAATTAGCAGGCGATGGTGAATTTAAATTACATGTTGAAAATTTAGATAAAGCAGAAAAAACGATATTACATAAATATCCTTTTATCACAAAAGTAAACAAATATATTTTTGATTTAAATTTTAAACCCATCGTAATTCCATAAAAAAAGGATTTTATTTAAAAAGATTACAGTTACAATTTTTATTATTTGTTATTTACTATTCGTTATTTATACTAGAACATTGATATTATCATATTGATTTTTATTTTGATTTGCATTATAAAATTCTATTTTCTTGGCTTTGCTTCCATAGGTTTCGGAAATGTCTACGAGGCATTCATTACTGTATTCCTGGATGGCAACGATCTCGTCTAAGATTTTTTCTAGGTCTTCGTAAGAAATTAGCTTGTTTACTGCGTCTTGGAATCGAAACATAATATCTGTGACCGTCTGAATGAAGAGTGTGAGAATATTATAGATCTCTCTCTTCTTCTCGAATTTCTTGTTGTCGCGTTGAACACGTTGCATGAAGGTATCTTTGTCAATTCGTTGACGCATGTAAGATACACGAAGATCAAGATTGTTCTCATTGCCATATGTTCTATAATTGACCAGTTGTTCATGGTTCAAATGAAGAATGCTACGAACAATTGCAGATGCTCGGTCATAGACTTTTAGAGCTTTGGCTTTTGTTTCTGGACTCTCATTATTTGGATTTGTCACTTTGGGTTTTAGTTTACGACTAAGTTCACTTATCATATTGTGTGTGATTTCTCTGCCACAGACAATATCTCCTGGATTACGTGGAGCTTGGCCGCCTCCTGTGCGACGTTGCCACTCATAAAAGTGCGGATTATGAATGTTTGTCTCAATTTCTCCTGTCCGCCATGAGAAGGCTGTATGACATTGTGTGCACCACATTTGATCGCAACCTTCGATTTTGAAGATACCCGTTTGGCACTTTGGACAAGACTTGGTGTCTTTGTCTAAAAGTTTGGCGGTGGCAACTTCATCGGGATTACATGTATGCACATGATCTACATGTTCTTCGTTTTCTTCATCTTTTTTGATGAGAACGTGGCACTTTTTACATGCATGATTTTCACAGAGCCCACACTTCCACTGGCTAGAGAGGTAGCCACGACAGTCGGGGTCAGGACAGGCTTTGACAAAGTGCGTTTTTTGTGTTTGTTTTTGTGGGTTTTGTTGATAATGAAGGTTGTGTTGTTTTTGTCTTAGTTCGCGGATCTGTTTTTCGATTTCTTCCACTTCTTTTTGAATTTTTTCTCTACGAATCATGTCTTCTACTACGCTTTGGGTTGCGGGTAAAAGTGCGATTTCCCTATCTAAGAGGACTTTTTCACGATGTTTTTTCCACTGATTTGCTACAAATGACTTGGGAAACGCATTTACGATGAATTTCCTATCCCATGGTTTGCCGCATGAGGTGTTCATGCACTTGGCGTCGGTTTGGCTTAGCAAATAAGTCTCGCAGCAAGTGCGGCATGCATCAAACTTACAGAATTCGCAAGTGACTACTGCGTGGACCGTTTTGTTGAGCTTTTCTTCGCAGATAATACAGTTCACGGCTTTTGTGTTGGACATAATTTAAATTTTATTGAGTTTATAATTGAAATACTTTGCGTTTGGAAAAACATTTCAATTTTTTTTCGGGTGAACCTAGGTTCCCCCGCACCCCCTCCTTATCAAGGTTCGGGGATATATTAGTAACTAGTTTCTCCCTTTTAGAAGGAGGGGTTTGGGGATACTTCGTTTATTAAGGAGGGGTTCGGGGAACCATGGGTTCCCTGATAAGGAGAGGTTCGGGGAACGTAGTTCCCTGATTTTTTTTGTAAAAAATATAATCTTAGTAATATATACAAATGGATGGTTTAGCACGCACTCGCGTTTATGCCCCTTTTCTTGGAACTGCTCAATGGATTTATACTACTAAGGACAATACAGGACAGGCTTACTTTAATGCTTCTTCTTTTCAATTACTTGGACAAACAAATTTGAATTTGGTATTTGAACATCAATTTGTTTGTTCCCGAAAAAGTGAAGAAGAAAATAAAAAAATTGTTGACGACTTAGCAGCTATTTTAAAATCTGTTGGTGCTCTTGATATTAAGCCATATATAGTTATTGTTACTCCAGTTCTTGAACATATTAACGTATTTTACAACATCTTAGATGTTCCTGTTCCTGAAGTAGATAAATTAACTAGTGCTATTGCTGATGCTTGCACAGATTTAATTGAAAAACTTTCTGTTTAAATATTTAACTTTTTTTATAAAAAAATATTATTTTATAAAAAAACATTTAAGGAAGGGTTATAACGTAGTAACGTAGTTCCCTTACTTCGTTATGAAAGAGTGGTAAAGAATTTGCATATGAAATAGAAATTAAATGTGCCATTTAATTCTATAAACGCATGAAGTGGGAAATTTGGAAACATTTCTAATATCTTTTTACAGTTGAATATTTCGTTATAAAATAATAACATAATACTTGCACCTAATAATAAAATGATAGGAATATAGTTTTTACTCTTTTTTGGAATGTATTTATAATAATAAATAATAATGGAAAAAAAGATGAGTATTGACGACGTGAAATAGAACACAAAAGATAAAAACATGAAGGAATAAATGTCGATCAAGACAAGGGTCGCTAATAATGTTAGGAAAAAGGGACTCGGTGCTTTATGTGTATAGTTATACAATGTAAGTAAATAAAAAAAATTAATGACGTAAGCTAAAGAATGGACAATATTCATTTGTATATAATTCGGCAAATGAATCATATGGGAAAAGGTATGAACGAATTCAAAAGCAAAGAGAGAAAGGATTACGCAAAAGACATAGATGTTTTTTGCTTGGAATAAAAAAAAAAGGATGACAAAAATACTTAGCATGTTGATGACCGTTGAATAAGGTTGCGCAATTCCTTTCTTATTTGGTTTCTCGCAAGTGGAAAAGGGAAAGGTGAAATCATTGTCTTCTTTTTCTTGTTCTTTTCGATTTTCTTTCATCTTTCTTTCTATTATATATACCCTATACTTTTTTTTCGCTTTCTCGTTTATACTCTCTCTTTTTTGGCTCCACCTTTTTTAAAGGTGGAATGAAACATTCATATTTATTCTTTATTAGTCTTCTAACAACTTCTAACAGTGAAAAAATGATTAAAAATATCTTGCTACCTTCATGTAAACATTGTATTCATTATCAGCCGTCGATTATTAACCTGGATTATACTGCATCTTATAATACATGTGGAAAGTTTGGAAGAAAAAATATTATTACTGATAAAATTATATATGACTATGCGGAGTCGTGTAGGAAAGATAAAGATCAGTGTGGGGAAGAAGGAAAGTATTTCGAAAAAGATGAAAACATTGTTTTAAAAATGGCTCTTCATAGAGTCGCTTCTTTGTCGCCTTATTTTCTTCTTGTGTTTTTTAGTTTGTTGCCTGTTATTTTGAAAGCTTTGTAAAAAGGAGTTTTTATTGATCTATATTATAATGACTTGTTCTTCTTGTCTTTCTACTTCTACACCTCTTGTTGTTCCTGCAAGTGTTTTGGCCCCTGAAGATATTGTAAAGATCTTTTTTGCTGCGTTTAAATTAACTCTTCCACTAGATATTTTAACTGCGATTTCTTTTTCCGTTGTTGAACTGGTTTCTGTTTTTGTTATTTTAAATGAAAGTGTAGAAGAATTTGTCGCTTTCTTGAAAGCGCAAGGTTTTTCGGATATTAAATTGGTTGCTGATACCAATGTTACAACGGTCACTTCTACTATCGGAGGTCTTCGTGTGGATTTAGGAAAAAGTGATGACATACCTGTTTTACCAGATATTGTTTTAACTCCTCAAAATCTTCCAGTTATTTTCTTTAAATTATTTAAATTGTCTCTTCCTGTAAACGTTTACAAAGATTTATTGGTTGGTGCGGTAAGATTTGGTGTCGTGTTTTTGACACAAGATAATGAAGTTCAGAATTTAAATATATTTCTCAATGAGAATGGGTTCTCTGTGACTGCTGTTACTACCGGTAGTGGTAGTAGTTCTGTTACTGCTACGGGAGCATATGATTGCTGTGACTGTTGTAATGGTGATGATTATGTCACTGGTAGTTGCAATGTATACTATGATCGTTGTTAAGAATATTAATCATAAATCAATCTTTAAGAAAGGTTTAGCCAAATATATATAAAATAAAACCTGTAATTTTATTTAATTAAAAATTTATTTTTTTTTATTTTATTTTGAAAGGAAAAGGAGGGGGTATGGGGTACAACGTAGTAACGTAGTACCCCCAAAATAAAATTGAAATACTTTTTCAATAACTAAGTATTTCAATTCACTCTTTAAAACTCTTATTTAATTTAAAAAAAGATGACAAGAAAATGTAGCTTATGCGCGGGTGAAGGACACAATATGACGACTTGCACTCAGCTACGTTTCCGCCAAGAGCAAATGAGCCGTCTTTATGCGCATAAATGGCATAAATGGGTAGAAATGTTTGCGATAGCTGCTTTGGATGCAGAGGATT
>Ga0247840_10000339_pt1 | contig 98742 bp, 84 predicted proteins | sample LaCruzMarch2015__FD_192404 | JGI IMG/M metagenome (GOLD analysis project Ga0247840, IMG submission 192404) | Freshwater microbial communities from meromictic Lake La Cruz, Castile-La Mancha, Spain - LaCruzMarch2015_17m | ecosystem: Environmental > Aquatic > Freshwater > Lake | place: Spain... | reverse complement strand
TAGGAAATATTAGCCCGATTCGCGCGTAATCCCCACACAACAAAACGATATCAGATTGCATAGCTGCTTCTTGTATTCTTTTACTTAAACGGTCCTTAGATTGTATCTTTGAAATAGAAACCACAACTGCGGTAACAGGATTATACCCCGCTCCGCTGTTATGGGTTCAATGAATCTCTTGGGGATTCCTTCTATACCTATTTCCCCGAAGGGAAAGTTAAACGGAAAACAATCCTCGTAAAGAAGCCTGTCGCGTTGAAACAAATAAAAATTTTCAAAGCACGGAGGAGAAGGAAGTGAAATCTTAATGACTCTATCCCTGGCTATTTTTTTACCGAGGGCTGTTGCTGTGTTGAACAATGAATTCCTCCGCCCGAAAAATTCTGACCCAGTACATCAAAAAAGAGGATCTCCCTGTTTGGGAATTGTTCGGCGAAGATCCGCTTCACTGCATCTTCCCTCTCCTTTGATGTGCCAATACCTGCATAGGTGGGTAACAACACCACCCCGTTGGTAACAAGGTAATTGAGATAGGTGGCAGCCGGGAGCCATAAAAGGGTATCTCCCTCTTTCGGCGCTTCCGATGGAATAAAAGCGGCAATTGGCACTTCAGCAGGTGGCAATGCCAGGGGCATGGTCAACGTGGTTTTTGCAACCACCTTCAGCGGAATGATGTCAGGGAGCGGAACCTTGATGACAGTGAAGGGTTTGCCATCCTGGTCGGAGGATTGTTCTAAAATTTTAAGATTTTCTGACAACCGTTCATAATTCATCCTGTTCACCGGATTCAGATCCTTATCCTTTTCGTCGACCCAGGCTAATAAAATCGTGTTCGGACCTGCGAAGCGCACAAACTCATCGGTATGACCTCCGGTACCCCCTCCGATATAATTTCCAGTTATTCTTCTGAGCAACCACTGTGGATCATCGGCCAACCCCTTTTTCATCCAGATGATCCTGGTAACCCCAAGTACTCTTTTGAATTCCTTTTCAAGGTCTTCCCTGCTCCATCCCTGGTTTCTCTGGAAAACGGTTGCTTCACACAGGATCAGGGTTCCCTTTCCGTTTACCTCCGTCGCACCCCCTTCATGACATACCTCCGTTTTCACCAGTTTTGCTCCTGTTATGGAGGCCATCGTGCTGTCGACACCCTTTGTTTTCGGATCGATCGTCAAAGCCATGTATCTGGTGATGCTGTCCCTGTTTTCCCCGAATTTCTCTTTCAGGAATTCCGGATATCCATATAAATTCCAGCCAAACTGTGCAACACCCAACTCCCCGCTCCCATTCACCAGAAAGGTGGCGCCATGATCGCGGATCCAATACCTGTCGCCCGGTACAAGGTAAAATTTGACCCTGGTTGTATCTACCCCCTGGCTGATTAGATATTGTTTGGCAATGATCATCAGGCTGTCGGACCGAACTGCAATGTTCACCCGTACATGCGGCGTAAGGGTCTTGATCATGTCTGAAACAACGGGATAGAAAAATGTTTCATCCTGCTCCCAGCCGAACCACACAGCATCATGCCCCTCCCATTCAGCCGGCATGTAAAAACCTTCATTCATATTCCTGCAGGAAAACAACACAGTCAGGATAAGGAGAATCGCTGATTTTTTCATGTGTTATATATTTGATGTTATTGCTTGTAGGAAACACCCATAATCCATCCGCCGGAACGAATCTTCCTTAGAAATCGAACAGCTCTCCGAGCAGCCCCTTCTTCCGGCGGCGGCCATACTGATCATACGATCCATGATGGTCGTCGTGGCCGTCATGGCCATCACGCCTGTAATTATAGCCATCGGGTGACCCCATCGGCGGAGACCCCATCGGCGGAGATCCCATTCCCGGATCCATGGCAGGATTCAATCCCGCCGACCGATCAATGATCTTTTCAAGCTCACCGCGGTCAAGCCATATGCCGCGGCATGTCGGACAATAATCTATCTCTATTCCCTGACGGTCAGCCATCAGGAGGGTTATGTTACATATCGGACAGTTCATGGTTTTGTGAGTTTGCTTAAGCAGAATTTGTAAATATTTTTTTTAAGGCGACGATGATGCATGATAATCCAATGTAAAAAAATAGCCGCCCCTGAATATCGGAACGGCTATTCTTTTGAAACAGTAAAGTCCTACTTTACTTTTTTGCCAAGTTCTGCACCTGCTTTGAATTTTACAACTTTCTTGGCCGGGATCTTGATCTCTTTACCATTCTGTGGATTGCGTCCCTTGCGGGCAGCTCTCTTAGAAACGGAGAAAGAACCAAAACCTACTAAGGCAACTCTTTCACCTTTGCCCAGCGCCTTGGTGGCAGCAGTAATAACAGCTTCCAGAGCCCTTTTGGCTTCTGCTTTGGTCATTTTTGCTTCGTTGGCAACTGCTTCAATTAATTGAGCCTTGTTCATTTTTCGTGATTTTAAATTAATACCAGATTAAATTATGGCTGCAAATATAAGACATCAGAAAAAAAAGTCAAGTGCTTTCGCACTAAAACCACCGAAAATGTTGATAAAATGAAAGTTTTGTTAATATCTCAGACTTCAAAAGTGCTATTTAGCACGGGTTTCAGAAAAAATACGATGGAACCCTCTGAGGAAATCCACGCTGTTCATGGCTTTTCGACCCGATAACTGCAGCTCCATTATTTGGATAAATCCATTCTTGCAGCCAACCTTGAGGAAGGTTTTTCCATCCGTAAAAAATTTGCCGGGAACAACCTCCTCTGCCGAAGGTTCTGCTTGTGCCTTGAGAATTTTCAAAACCTGACTGATTCCTTCAGGCATATTCAATAGTATAAAGGCCCCGGGATGCGGACTGAGCCCGCGAATGAAATTATGAATCACAGCCACCTCCTGATTCCAGTTGATCAGGCAATCCTCTCTGAAAATCTTTGGAGCAGTCTTTAAGGATACCGCAGTACCAGCCATCGTCTCCTGACTGGTTTCAATGATCATCCCTGAAACAATGGCCTCAATAGTCCGTATTACAACCTCCGACCCGATTTCCATCAGTCGGTCATGAAGCTCCCCTGCCGATTCATCCGGATGGATGGGGACTGTTTCAGATAAAAGAATCTTGCCCGCATCAATCTGCTCATTCAGAAAAAAGGTGGTGACACCTGTTTCACGCTCCCCGTTGATGATCGCCCGGTTGATCGGGGCAGCACCCCTGTATTGGGGCAACAGAGAGGCATGCAGGTTAAACGTTCCCAGCGGTGGCAATGACCATATTTGCTTCGGCATCATCCTGAATGCAATCACGATCTGCAGATCGGGCTTGAACATCGACAGTTGATCCAGGAATGCAGGATCCTTCATATTCACCGGTTGTAAGACCGGGATACCATGCAAAAGGGCAAATTCCTTCACCTGCGAAGCTTTTTCCTTCAATCCACGGCCTGCGGGTTTATCGGGAGCCGTTACCACAGCCACCACAGCAAAGCCTCCACTCACTAGCCGCTTCAGGGAAGCCACTGCGAAATCTGGTGTGCCATAGAAAACGATCCTGGGTAATTTTTTCATAAAAAAAAAGCCTGCGCAAACAGGCTGTAAAAATAAGAATTACAATTTTAAATCAAAATTCGTCACTCGTCATTCGTCATTATTTCTTACTCATTCCCTCCGCATACGAGATATACTTATCAATCTCCCTGCCCTCTTTCGACCGGGGAAACTCCTCTTTAATACGTTTATACAGCGTGAGGGCCTTGTCAAATTTCCCAAGCTCCTCATACGCCATAGCCGATTTCATAAATAACATGGGGGATGTGAATTCATTCTTCTTCATCTCTGCAGCATCCTGATATAATACTGCAGCTTTTTCCACCTGCTTCAACTCCATGTTGGCATCACCCATGGCGCCTTTGGCCATCGGCCCAACCATCTGGTCATCGCTGCTGAATTTATCCAGCTGCTCCAGGGCCAGGTCATACTGACCAAGTTTCAGGTAACAAATTCCGGAATAATAGTGCGCAAGGTTTGCCGAGCTCGTAAGGCCATACTCATCAATAATCGCTAAAAAGCCGAGATACTGACCGTCGCCATTCAACGCCTTCTTCAGAGAATCCTGCTCAAAGTATTTTTCAGCCATGAACATCTGGCTCTGTGCCTCCTTTTCCTTGGGGCTGAGGTAAAAACGTTTGAATCCGAAGAAACCCAGCACAATCACAATGATTACACCCAAAACGATCAGGATCGTCATCTGATATTTTTCTATGAATTGTTCTGTTCTGCCGAATGCCTCTTCTACTGCAACAATACGTTCTTCTGTCTTGTCAATTTTTTTATCCTGCTTACTTGCCATGTTATCTGAAATTTGGAGGTGCAAAATTACATTTTTTCCTGAATTAACGGCATGGTTGGCCATTTTTTTTACTTTTGTATGATTTTGAAAATGCAGAAATATGCACCCGGTCGATGTTCCCAAGGCTCCTTTCAGCCTGGAATTAATTGAATATTTAAGGAATTTTATTACAGCAGAGCGCTTTAATAAATTTCAGGCGGCCCTGTTGCAACGCACCCGCCATATTACCATCGCACTCGAAGATATTTATCAGTCGCACAACGCCAGCGCCGTGCTCCGTACATGCGACTGCTTTGGAATCCAGGATGTGCACATCATCGAAAACAGGAATAAATATGAGGTGAATCCCGATGTGGCACTGGGCTCTTCAAAATGGCTGAACCTGATCCATTATGACCAACCTGAAAATAATACCGTTGCCTGTCTGAAAAAACTGAAAGAAAAGGGGTACAGGCTGGTAGCCACTACACCACATAAAAATGATTTCACCCCCGAAACACTTCCGCTTGATCAGAAAACAGCGCTCATTTTCGGAACTGAATTGGCTGGATTGTCACCCGTAGCACTGCAAATGGCCGATGATTTTGTTAAAATACCCATGGTAGGATTTACCGAAAGCCTCAACATCAGCGTCTCGGCAGCCATCTTAATTCAAAGCCTCACCAGCCGGCTCAGGTCATCAACCATACAATGGCACTTGTCACAAGATGAACAAGCTGAAATCATGCTCGATTGGCTTAATAATTCGATTAAGCTTTCAGAGGGATTAATCAGGGACTTTTATCAAAAAAAGAGTTCCGGCATGATCTAATTTGTCTAAATGTTTGTCAGAACCGATCATTTTTTATACATTTGCTATTCAAGAGAAATTTTTTAAATACATTATATTATGGGAAAAGGAGATAAAAAAACGAAGCGTGGCAAGATTATCATTGGTTCATCTGGCGTAAAAAGGTCACGTAAAAAGAAAAGTAGTATGACCGCCCCTGTTGCTAAAGCAGAACCAAAGCCGAAAAAGGAGGTGGAAGAAATCGTTGTTCCCGTTGCCAAAGCTGCACCAAAGAAATCAGCTAAAAAGGCAGTGGAACATGAAGAAGGAGCTGATTTAAAGCCCAAAGCAACAAAAACTAAGAAAAAAGTTGCTACAGACGAGGCAGAACCAGTTGCCGTGGAACCCAAGCAGGATTAACTTTTCATTCAACCGAATTTTATAACGGACGTCCGGATCAGCACAGGCTCATCCGGACGATTTTGTTTTATGATGAACCTGATAGAAAAATATTTCCCCGATCTCAATCCATTGCAACTTGAACGGTTTAAGGAACTCACAGGCCAGTATCAGAAATGGAATGCCTTGATCAATGTGATCTCCCGTAAGGACATTGACCAGCTCGGCATTCACCATATATTACATTCTCTGGCTATTGCAAAGGCCATCAGGTTCAAACCAGGTTCATCCATCATGGATGCGGGAACCGGCGGGGGATTCCCGGGAATTCCGCTGGCCATCATGTTTCCCGAATCGCATTTTACCCTGGTCGACTCCATTGGAAAAAAAATTAAGGTGATCGACAGTATCAAAGCTGATCTGAATTTAGACAATGTCACCACGCTGAATGCCCGATTTGAAACCGTAAGACAGTCTTTCGATTTCGTTACGGGCCGGGCTGTTTCCAACCTGCCACGCTTCTGCTCCATGGTCAAACATTGTGTAAAAAAACAGGGATGCAATGCCATCCCAAATGGCGTTCTGTACCTGACCGGCGGCGAAGTTGAACAGGATGTGACACAAATCAGGGCTAAATCGGCTGCATGGCAACTTTCTTCCTTTTTTGATGAGGATTATTTTTCAACAAAGAAGCTTGTGCATCTTTATAACTTTTCATAAGTTACAAGTATCATTATCAACACAATAAAGAATTTTCTATCCTAACATGGAAATAGTCCTTGTCCATATCGCAGGATTTTCTTTATTTAGCCTCTTATTCTCCAAAATACGCTAACCAAAAAATCAGGAATTATGGCTGAACACAAAAAGTTCATTCCTTTCGTCTCTGCTGAGACAAACATGAAAGAATTTACCGTCCGCGCATTGATCATCGGCCTTTTCTTTGCCGTCATCCTGGGCGCCGCCAATGCATACCTCGGACTCAAAGCAGGGATGACCATCGCCGCTACCTACCCCGCCGCCGTGCTTGGTATGGCCATTTTGCGACTGATGAAGGGCTCCATCCTTGAAGAAAATTTTACACGTACAGTGGGCTCCATCGGCGAATCCGTTGCCGCCGGCGCCATCTTCACACTGCCCGCCTTCTTCGTATCAGGCATCTGGTCCGAATTTTTCACTGCCGGTCATTATATCACATCCTCGCTAATCCTTATCGCAGGTGGTATCCTCGGAATCATGTTCGTGGCATTGCTTCGCCGTGTGATGGTGGAGGATGCAGAACTGCCTTTCCCTGAATCGACCGCTGCGGCAGAAATTCATAAAGCAGGACAGGGCAGTTCAGGCGGATCAAAATTTTTATTTTGGGCCATGGGACTTGGCGCTCTCATCAAGATACTCGGCGAACTGAAACTCTTCCAGTACCTGTGGGAAAAATTCGTCACCTTCGGAAACCAGGTCATCACCGGTACTGTGTTCAAAGGTGAAGGAGGAATGCTCCTCAGCTCTCCGGGCGTAAGCCCTGCATACATGGGTGTTGGCTATATCATTGGACCGAAATTGGGCGCCTTGAATTTCAGCGGGGGTATTCTCGCCTGGGGACTGATGGCTCCCATGATCATGTACTTCCTTATTCCAAGTATCAATTTCCAGGAATGGGCAGCCTTTCTGATGGGCAGCGACCCAACCCTCACCCTGGATGGCGCGATGCAAAAAGTTTCTGATCCCACATACCAGATTAACCAGATCTGGAAATTCATCGTCCGGCCGATTGCCATCGGGGGCATGCTCGTGAGCGCCGGTTTCACCCTGTTTAAAATGAGAAAAAGCCTCTCAACAGGTATTGCAAGATCGGTAAAGGATGTCAAAAAGGCCGCAACAGGCATTGACCACCACGTACCAAGAAATGAAAAAGACATCAGTTTTGGCTGGATCATGGTTGGCATCGCCGCTGTTGCTGTTCTCACCTTCGGCATTACCTATTTTATTTTTGAGACCAATCTCCTGATCGCCATAGTCGCCTCTACGGTCATGATCATCCTGGCATTCTTTTTTGCCTCTGTATCCGGATATCTCGTCGGCATCATGGGCTCCAGCAACAACCCGATCAGTGGATTGACCCTCACAGCCCTTGTGGTTACCGCACTTATCCTGGTTGCACTCGGTGTGCAGGGCGATTCTGGTGTTGCCACCGTATTGGGTGTGGCTGCGATCGTCTGCGTTTCGGCAGCTGTTGCAGGTGAAATGCTCCAGGACCTGAAGGCCGGCCACATCCTGGGCGGTACGCCATGGAGAATGCAGGTCGGTGATATCCTGGGTGTAATCCTCGCAGGTTCCGTCATGTTTGTCGTCCTCGCCTTCCTCAACGACGGAGATATTGCCAGTGGAAAGAACCTGGGCTACCAGGGAGGTTTCGGCAGCAAGAACCTGTCGGCTCCCCAGGCCAGCCTGATGGCCATCCTTTCCCGCGGCATCGTCCAGGGGCAAATGGCCTGGCCGCTTATCATTGCAGGAATGCTGATGGGTGTTGCCTTTATCCTCATGCAGGTAAAAAGCCCGATGCTGGTCAGCGTGGGAATGTACCTGCCGATTGAAACGACCTTCGCAATTTTTGTCGGCGGTTTGATCAAGGGAGCCGTAGATCTTTATTCAGAAAAACGAAAACACAATGAGGCACAGAAAGTCAGGGTTGAAAATACCGGCGTCCTGCTTGCATCCGGTATGATTGCCGGAGAGGCGCTCATGGGTCTCGTCATAGCGATCCTGGCGGTATTCAACGTATTCCTCTACAAATACTTTGTGTTTTTTGATAACCCGAAGTTTTATATCAGCTTCGTCATCCTGGCCATCATTGCCTATGTCTTCATTCAGATTCCGTTGAAGAATGCAGGAAAACCAGATGATCCTGCTCCCCCTGCATCTGGAATGTGACCGTGAATTTTTTCAGTCGCCGCCGGATTTTAAAAAAGGCCAATTTTCTTGACCTCAGGCCGGTGAGGGTGCTTGGGCATGAAGTGAGAGAAGATGGCGGAATCACATTGCTGATGCCCAGGTTCAAAAACAGGATCAACGCAGTCCTTTTTCAGCCGGCTTCAAAGGAAAGGTTTATCTACATTAAACTCGACCGTTTTGGTGGCCATACATGGCTTTTCATTGATGGCCAATCATCCGTTGCAAAGATCTGTGATAGGCTTAAAGAGCAATTCCCTGAAGAACTCAAACCTGTGGAAGAGACTGAAATCAGGGTCACCAAATTCCTTTCCATGTTGTATCAGCAACGGTATATAACTTTCCGTGAAATTCAGGTCGGAACAACTTACAAAGCCAAATAATTTACTAATTTTGACGTTGAACTAAACAAAAACCTATACTATATTTATTCTTAAAGCAATCTGACATGAATAAAGAAATTTTAAACCTCAACCCCAAAGCGCTGTGGAGAAATTTTTACAGCCTGACCCAGATACCCCGGCCTTCGAAAAAAGAAGATCAGATCAGGGAATTTATCTACAATTTTGGCAAGAACCTCGGCCTTGAAACAATCCAGGATGAGGTCGGAAACGTGATCATCCGGAAACCAGCCACTCCGGGAATGGAAAATCGCCAAGGCGTTATCCTGCAAGGACACTTAGACATGGTTCCGCAGAAAAACAGCGACAAGGTGCATGACTTTGAAAAGGATCCCATCGAAACCATCATTGATGGTGAATGGGTTCGCGCCAACGGAACAACACTCGGTGCCGACAATGGAATGGGTGTGGCAGCAACCATGGCCATCCTCGAGGCAACCGATCTGCAGCATGGACCCATCGAAGCCCTTTTCACAACAGATGAGGAGACCGGAATGACCGGGGCCATCGGACTGAAACCCGGCGTGCTCAAAGGGGACATCCTCGTGAATATGGATTCCGAAGATGAAGGTGAACTCTATATCGGATGCGCCGGCGGAACCAACGGAAACATAAAATTTACCTATGATGATCAGCCATTAACGGGCGATTTTACCGGATATAAGATCAATGTGACCGGGTTGAAGGGCGGCCACAGTGGTGTGGATATCCATCTTGGACGCGGCAACGCCAACAAAATCATGAACAGGGTACTTTACCATGCGCATAAGAAACATGGATTGCAGGTTGCAACAATCGACGGTGGCAGCCTTCGCAATGCCATTCCGCGCGAATCATTTGCCATTGTAGCCGTTCCGTCAGCCAAAACAGAGGCTTTCCTGGCTTGTCTTGGCAGGGTAGCCGATAAAATCAAGCATGAACTCTCAGCCGTGGAACCTACCCTGAAGATCGAAGCCATTCCGGCTGAAACGCCCAAATCAGTGATAAACCAGGCCGTTCTTGTCAAATGCATGAATGCAGTATATGCCTGCCCGAACGGCGTAATGCGCATGAGCAACGAAATGGCTGGCCTTGTCGAAACATCAAACAACCTGGCCATCGTGAAGGCTGAAAAAGGAACCATTAAAATCTGCAACCTGATGCGCAGTTCTGTTGACTCAGCCAAAGATGATCTCCAGCAAATGATGCAGAGCGTGTTTGACCTGGCTGGCGCCGAATCAGTGTTTGATGGGAGCTACCCGGGCTGGAAACCAAACCCCAATTCCCCCATCCTCAAAACCATGCAGGATGTATATAACAGGAAATATGGCAACATTCCCGAAATCAAGGCCATCCATGCTGGTCTGGAATGCGGTATTTTAGGCGGTGCCTACCCCAGCTGGGACATGATCTCCTTTGGCCCTACCATCCGCTTCCCGCACTCTCCTGATGAAAAGGTCAACATCGCCACAGTTCAGAAATTTTATGATTTCCTTATCGAAACACTTAAGAATATTCCGGTGAAATAAACGGGTAGTTGATATCTTTGTGGAAATGAGGACCCGGATCATCTTTCTGTTTTCCGCATTTTGGCTGAATTCAGCTCCCCTGTTGGCGCAATTCACACCGTGGGATATCATTTACTGTCTGAACGGGGGTGAGAATAAATCGGTGGGAATTTCAAAACTGGCCGGTCCGAATCCATTGGAAAAACCAGGGTGGAACCTGATTTTTAATGACGAGTTCCGGTCCGACAGTCTCAACCCCGATAAATGGAATCGCAGCAGCCCATGGGATGACGGAAATGGCAGTTGTTCACGTGGTTTTGCTACCAATCCAATCAATCCGGCAGTTGAACCGGAAATAGCCCGTATTTCAAATACCCTCGTTTCGATTATACCCGACTGCCCCTATTCTGGAGGCGAAATCAAAACCATGAGTGTAGCCGATACTGCCTTCAGGAGCTTCTATTTTTATGCCCCGGGATATCTTGAAACAAGGGTGAAACTCTTCAACAAAGCAGGGCAAGGCGCTGCATGCTGGCTCTGGGGGGTAGGAACACCCGAAAATCCCGGAACTCCGGGAGCTTGGAACGAAATTGATCTTTTTGAACTCAACGGAGTTAACAGCAACATCTTTAATGGAGCCTATCACTGGACCCATAACGGAACACATGTTTCACAAAGCCACAGCATCTATTTAACCGATTCTGCACAATTGTATGACCTCTCGTCAAACTGGACTACCTTTGGACTTGAATGGGATACCGCCTCCATAAAATGGTATGTGAACAATCTGCTGGTTAAAGAACTCGATCTGCACGTCATTCCGCCCTATTGTGTTTCTGCACCACAGTATAACCAACCCCTCGCGCCCTTCTGCATCCGCCTGAGTACCGGGCCGAACACTGTTGGGAATCAGTCTGCAGTGCCCGACCCGGCCAACTTTCCACAATCCATGCTGATCGATTATGTGCGGGCCTACAAAAAAAAGGGTGAAAAAGTAACACCGGTTATCATTCAGGATAATCTCTGCCAGATGTGTGCTACTGATACATCGTTCGCCTCCTCAGCTAAAATTATCCGGACGCCTTACTATCCGGGTGCTACATATATATGGGACTCTCCTGCCTTTGCAATGGCCGCAGAACAAAGTCCGATTCCCCAGCCTCCCGAAAAATTTCGCCTGTGGATCAAACAAGGTACCCAGCCAGGTCAATCCTATCCTGTATATCTCCAAGTCCTGTTCCCGGAAGGATACACCGAATCAGACACGGCCTGGCTGTACATTGCCCAGGGTCCTCCTTTGCTGCCTCCTGATGAATTTCTTCCTGTTCCAATCGACAGTTTGTGCTATTTCTCGCTTTCAGCCCACCTGCAGCCAAATGTGGCTGGCGGTGAATTCAGCATCGATAACGGGTTATCCTGGACCAGGGGAACAATACGCGATCTCCTGGGAATTAGAAGCTGTCTGTTTGGAAATTTTAAACCCGGGGAGGTGGTTCAGTTTGTCTACCGTGAATTGAATGGATGCGGATACTCTCCGCTTCGTTATTCCTCACGCACGATCCCACAGCCTTCGCCTGGGTGTACATGGCCCTTTGCCATTGATGATTCATTGCAGCAACACTACAATCCCAAAAATCCACTGGTCTCCTGCTCTCCCAACCCGGTTACCGAAAATCTTATCGTAAAACTTGACCCATCGCTCCTGGCTGATAAAAACATCATTCAACTTGTCATGTACGATATCCATTCCCGGAGTCTCCTTGACTTGCCGGTGTCTGAAAGTGTCAATCAATTCAAAGTAGGCCATCTGCCTCATGGTTTATATTGTATCGTGCTGATCCGGAATAACCGGATTATCTATAAATCAACCTTTCTGAAAAATTGATATAAAATAATTTTGGTTATAAACTTTTATTTGTCTACTTTTGCAATCCCAAAAAAATATGTGAGATGACAAAGAGAACGTACCAGCCCTCGAATAGGAAAAGAAAAAATAAACATGGTTTCCGCGAACGCATGGCCACGGCCAACGGTCGTAAAGTACTGGCTTCCAGAAGGGCTAAAGGAAGAAAAAAACTGACAGTTTCCGACGAAAAATTAGATAAAGAATAATAATTCTTTTCTTGATTGACAGGATCAATCCGAATTTTACGCAATTTTGTACAGAAAGAAGATATCGTTAGATTATCTTCTTTTTTTATTTTTCATTCGTGCCTTAAATAATCAATCCCAATGAAAAAGATCGAATTTAAGAAGCTTCTCCCCTATCTTGCAGCCATCGTAGTCTTTGTCATCATAACCCTGGCCTATTTCAGCCCCCTGCTTGAAGGAAAAAAAATGTTTCAGAGTGATATCGTCCATTTCAAAGGAATGTCAAAGGAAATTGTTGACTTTCGGGCAAAATCAGGACAGGAACCGCTTTGGACCAATTCGATGTTCGGCGGTATGCCGGCATACCAAATCTCCACAAAATATACTTCGAACCTTTTAGGTTATCTCGACAAAATACTCACGCTTGGACTACCCCATCCTGCCAACCTGGTTTTTCTCTATTTCCTTGGATTTTTCATCCTCCTTTTGGCCATGGGCGTTGATCCCTGGCTTTCAATTGCAGGTGCAGCAGCCTTTGCCATGTCCTCCTATTTTTTCATCATCCTCGAAGCTGGTCACAATTCCAAAGCCCATGCCATCGCTTACATGGCGCCGGTTATTGCCGGGATCATCCTAACCATGAACCGAAAGTACCTTTGGGGAGGATTGATGACTGCCGTATTCCTTTCTCTTGAAGTAAAAGCAAACCATCCGCAGATTACCTATTACCTGGCGATGATTGCCCTCCTGCTGGGATTGTTCAAGCTTATTCATGCGATTCGCTTTAAGGAATATATCCCCTTTGCAAAAGCAGTTGCAATTCTTTTAATCGCACTGGTTTTTGCCGTCCTTACAAACCTTACCAGCCTGTGGGCAACGTGGGAGTATGGAAAATATACCATCAGGGGCAAGTCTGAACTGACATCCGAAAAGGAGAACAGAACCTCCGGACTCGACAAAGATTATGCAACACAATGGAGTTACGGAGTCGGAGAAACCATGACGCTGCTCATTCCCGATTTTTACGGAGGGTCATCCAGCGTGAAGGTCAGTGAAAATTCAAAGATCGCCGAGGCCATGAAAACCAATGGGATCCCCGATGAGTCAATCAGGCAGTTTATAAGCCAGCCGCTGCCGTTCCTCTACTGGGGCGCTCAACCCTTTACCTCCGGCCCGGTTTACGTGGGGGCCATCCTCATGTTTCTGTTTGTGCTTGGATTGATCATCGTGAAAGGGCCGGTTAAGTGGTGGCTGCTGGCCGCAACATTATTGTCCATCCTCCTGGCCTGGGGCCATAATTTCATGTGGCTTACCGAGCTTTTCCTGAACTATCTTCCGGGATACAATAAATTCCGGGCCGTCTCCATGATCCTTGTGATTGCTGAATTCACCATTCCATTGCTTGGCATTTTAGCCATGAGGGAGATATGCGAAAAAAGACAAGCGCGGAAAACACTTTTTAATGCTCTTCAGATCGCCTTCGCCATCACCGGTGGCGTTGCATTGTTCTTCGCACTGGTTCCGGGAATGTTTCTTGATTTCGTTGGCGCAGGTGACAAATATATGCAGCAGCAATATCAGTTCCCCGAATGGCTGATGCAGTCCATCCGCGATGAACGGCTGCGGATCCTCAGGATGGATGCCATTCGCGCCTTTGTTTTTATCCTCCTCGCAGGAGGAATCACATGGGCCGTGCTCTATAATAAATTAAAAAAAGAATATGCCTATTTGGTCCTTACCATCCTTATCCTGGCTGATATGTACCCTGTAAACAAACGTTACACGAATAACGACAGTTTTACTTCAAAATCACGTGTCGAAAATCCTTATCAACCATCCGCTGCCGACAACCAGATATTGCTGGATAAAGATCCCGATTTCAGGGTATTGAACCTGACTGGTGATGTTTTCAATGATGCAGGAACATCCTACTTCCACAAATCGATCGGGGGTTATCATGGCGCCAAATTACGCCGGTACCAGGAACTCATTGACCATGGCATCACGAAGGATATTCAGACATTTGCAAAAAGCATGCGTACTGACAGTACCCCTGTACTAAACATGCTGAATACGAAGTACTTTATCGTTCCGAACAACGACAAACGACCCATGGCCTTTCCAAATCCAAAGGCCCTCGGAAATGCCTGGTTTGTGAGCTCCGTTCAGTTGGTTGACAATGCCGATGCCGAAATCAAAGCATTGAATAATTTCAGCCCCGGCACATTGGCAATCGTGGATAAATCGTTCTCTGAAAATCTTAAATCATTCACACCAGCAAAGGATTCTGCCGATTTTATCGCATTGGATGACTATGCTGCGAATGCATTGTCATATCATTACCGCTCAAAGAATGCCGGATTCGCCGTTTTTTCTGAGATTTATTATCCAAAAGGATGGAATGCCTACGTTGACGGGCAACTCACCCCCCACTTCCGCGCCGATTATGTGTTGCGCGCCATGATACTTCCTGCTGGGGAACATAAACTCCAGTTCAAATTTGAACCCACCGTTTATGTGGTCGGTGAAAAAATTTCGCTCATCTCCTCCATCATTCTTATTGCATTCGTAATCATTCTGGCTGCCCTGGAGTTGAGAAAACCAAGGAAAGCCGCAGCATGAAAAAAGCGCTGATCATCACCTATTACTGGCCTCCCAGCGGCGGTGCCGGTGTACAGCGATGGTTGAAATTTGTTAAATACCTTCGCGAATTCGGATGGGAACCTGTGGTGTTTTGTCCTGAAAACCCTGAATATCCTGAAACGGACACCTCCCTCTTCAAAGATATACCGCCAGGGATTGAAGTGTTGAAATTTCCCATATGGGAACCCTATCTGGCATACAAGAAATTGCTTGGCCAGAAAAAAGAGGATAAAATCAATGCAGCCTTCCTCTCAGAGAAAAAAAAGAATAAAACCCTCGAAGACTTCTCCATATGGGTCAGAGGCAACTTTTTCATCCCCGATGCCCGGAAATTCTGGATCCGGCCATCCACCCGATTTTTGATCAAGTACCTGGCGAACCATCCTGTTGATGTGATTATTTCAACCGGACCGCCACACAGTACCCACATGATTGCCATGCAGCTGGCTTCGAAATTCATAATCCCCTGGCTTGCCGACTTCCGTGATCCCTGGACAAACATCGATTTTTACAAAGACCTTAAGCTGACCTGCCTGGCAGATAAAAAACACCGGAAACTGGAGAAAAAAGTTCTCCGAAATGCAAATGCGGTCACCGTAATCAGCAATACCATGGCCGACGATTTCGATAAGATCCTGCACCGGCGATACATTGTGATTACAAATGGATACGACACGGACGATGTGGCTCAGTTGCCTCCTGAAGCTGATCAAAAATTTTCCATCGCGCACATCGGGACACTGGTCAGTTCGCGAAACCCTGTTACACTCTGGGATGCCTTGAAAAGTCTGGTAGCCAGCCATGCCGGCCTGGCCGACGACCTGGAGATTAAATTGGTGGGTAAGGTTGATTTTACAGTCACCTCCGCAATTGAAGAATCAGGTTTGTCGCGGTTTGTTAAGAAAGTTGACTACATGCCGCATGACGAAGTGGTTACATGCCAGCGGCAGTCACAGGTGCTGCTCCTGATCATCAACAACACCCCGAATTCCAGGATGATCCTAACAGGTAAATTTTTTGAATACCTCGCAGCCCGACGGCCTGTTTTATGCCTCGGGCCCGAAGATGGTGATGCTGCCAGAATCCTGAATGAAACAAAGGCCGGACTGCTTGCCGGTTTTGGCGATGTTGAAAAAATGAAACAACATATACTTCACCTCTATGAAGGATATAAAAGAGGAACACTTACCATCCAAAGCCAGGAAATTGAAAAATTTTCAAGAAGGGAACTCACACGACAGTTATCCAAAACACTGGATGATATTTCGGCATGAACGCGCTAAGTCTCTTTAGCCTGTCCGGAACCATATTTTACAACAGCCTTCTTCTTCCAGTATCCCATTCGGTAATATCCAAAATATAAAACGACTCCCGAAAACCAGCCGATAGGGATCGACCACCATATCCCGTGTACGCCGATTGCAGGATTATTGGCAAGAAAGTACGCCACCGGGATGCGGACCAGCCACAAGGAGAAGAGGCTTATAAACATTGGGATCAAGGTGTCGCCTGCGCCGCGTAACACACCATTGATGACGAACATGAGTGAAAACAGGATGTAAAATGAACCAATGATGCGTAAATAGTCCCCTCCCATTGCAATCACAACAGGGTCGTTGGTGAACATCCGCATGAGAAATCTTCCAAATAGAACAGTGACCAGGGAGACGATGAGAGAGATGAAACTGGTCATGATCAGGGTTGCCCGTAATCCTGCTTTGACACGGTCGGGACGATTGGCCCCCATGTTCTGCCCCACAAAAGTTGAGAGCGCAACAGCGAAACTCATGGCCGGCATGGACGCGAAACTGTCAATCCTTCCTGCTGCACTGTATGCCGCATTGGCATCAATACCGAACTTGTTGACAATCCAGTATAACGCAACCATACCCGCAGCAACAAATGTTTGCTGGAATCCTGTAGGCAGTCCGATCCTCATGCTCTTTTTAAAGATCTCACGGTCAAACGTCAAATCCTTGAAGGAGAACTTTACCACCTTGTGGTAGCGGTTCAGATAAACGATCTGGGCAATAAATGCGCAGGCTTCAGAAATAATCGTCGCAATGGCCACACCGGCAACACCCCAGTGGAATATGGGAACAAAGATTAAATCGAGAATGATGTTTAACCCCACAGACCCTATCAAAAAGTACAGCGGTGTCTTTGAATCGCCAAGCCCACGCAAGATCGCACTGGTCCCGTTATATCCAAAAAGAAAGATCAAACCCGCAAGAAATATGGATAAAAACAACTTGGCGTCAGGAACGATGGCCGGGTCAAGATCGATGATCTTGAAAATCCAGCTGCTCAGCATGATTCCGCCCACACTTACTACGATCGAGGTAAAAAAAGTGAAGACGTACAGCGTATTGATGGCCTTCTTAACATTGTCGAGCTGCTTGGCTCCAAAATACTGGGATACGACAACGGTGAACCCCATCGTTATGCCAATGATAAATGATACAAGGAGAAAAATAATGGGCCCCGATGTCCCCACAGCTGCCAACGCTCCCTTGCCGATGTATTTCCCGACCACAACACTGTCGACGATATTGTACATCTGCTGAAAAACATTTCCAAGTAACATGGGAATGGCAAACTTCAGAATCAGCCTGCCCTCATTGCCATAACTGAGATCTTTCATGGGTGCAAAGATAGCCACAATTCACGGATAATTCGTATCTTTGCGGCAACAACAGTTCGTTCTGTCGCTGTGACTGACAACCGGTTATCACGTGTGATAGCCACACATCAATCACAGAGGAAAGTCGGGACAACACAGAGCACCATGCTTCCTAACGGGAAGGATCCAGGGATAAAAAGACCCGGGAGACAGAAAGTGCCACAGAAAATGACCGCCCCGGGTTGCAGCGAACTTGTTTCTAAAGGGAAACAGGTTCGCTGTTATCCGGGGTAAGGGTGAAAATGCGGTGTAAGAGACCACGATCCGGGTGGGTGATCATCCGGATGGGTAAACCTCATGGGTTGAAAGACCAAGTATACCAGCTGTCAAGGGTTGCTCGCCCAATGCTGGAGGGTAGGTCGCTAAAGCCTGTCGGCGACGGCAGGCTCAGATAAATGACAGATTAAAACAAAATCCTGCTTACGGAACTGTTGTTTCTTTTTTTCTCAAATTGATGCCATGAAGATCGTATCCATTGTAGGCGCCCGCCCCCAATTTATTAAAGCAGCAACCGTATCCAGGGTGCTCCGCGCCAATGCAGCCATCCATGAAATACTGCTGCATACTGGCCAGCATTATGATGAGAATATGTCCGATATCTTCTTCCGGGAGTTGAACATTCCTTTGCCCGACTACAACCTTGAAGTGGGCTCAGGAAGCCATGCCACACAAACAGGGATCATGCTCAGGGGCATTGAGGATATCCTGATAAAAGAAAAACCGGATTGCACCCTGGTATATGGGGATACCAACTCGACACTGGCAGGAGCGCTGGCCGCTGCCAAACTGCATATCCCTGTTGCCCACGTTGAGGCCGGACTGCGCAGTTTCAACCGTGCCATGCCCGAAGAACTCAACAGGATTGTCACCGACCACATCGCTGATATCCTCTTTGCCCCAACCCAGACAGCCATTGACAACCTCTCCCACGAAGGACTTGCCGATGTCACCTGCTTCTCCGGTGATGTGATGTATGACTCTGTTTTGTACTATAAGGATCAGATTCAACGAGATGCTTCAAAATATAAAACACCTGGAATTCCTCCTGAATACCTTCTTGCTACAATTCATCGTGCCGAAAATACGGACAACCCCGAAAACCTAAAAAACATTTTCCAGGCCTTCTCCAGGTTGAACCATTCCATTGTTTTGCCTATCCACCCGAGAACCCGGAAAATCCTCCAGTCTGCTTTTACCATCCCTGCAAATGTACATATCATCGACCCTGTCGGGTACCTCCAGATGATGAAACTCACCATCGATTCAACCAAGGTGATGACCGATTCCGGCGGACTCCAGAAGGAGGCATACTTCCTGAAAAAACAATGCATCACCCTGCGCACCGAAACGGAATGGATCGAGACACTCCATGATCAATGGAATATCGTCACAGGAAGCGATCCAATTCTCATTGAAAAGGCCGCCAAAACTGACCTCCCAACTGCCGCCCAACGACCGGGATTTGGCACTGGAAAGTCAGCCACCATTATCATGGAAAAGCTGCTGGGTTTTTAACCGCAAATTGTTAATAAAATCATTGATTTTCCTGAGGTTTTCTTAGATTAAGGTAACAAAAAAAATCGTACCTTTGCTTTGTAGTTTATTTATTACAACTAATTGATTATGACAGATATAGAAAAAGAAATAGCCAGCCAGGGTTACACAGCAGATAACATTCAAGTCCTGGAGGGGTTGGAGGCCGTGCGCAAACGCCCTGCCATGTACATTGGCGACATCAATGTAAAAGGATTGCATCATCTTGTATATGAAGTTGTTGACAACTCAATCGACGAGGCGTTGGCGGGTTATTGTAACCGCATTGAGGTGACCATTCATGAGGATAATTCCGTGACTGTTCTGGATAATGGCCGTGGCATTCCTACCGATTTTCACGATAAAGAACAAAAATCAGCCCTTGAGGTGGTTATGACCGTACTGCATGCCGGCGGAAAATTTGATAAAGACAGTTATAAGGTCTCCGGAGGTCTGCACGGTGTCGGCGTTTCAGTCGTAAATGCCCTCTCATCCCTGTTAAAAGTTATCGTTTACCGTGGCGGAAAGATATTTCAACAGGAATATGCATTTGGAAAACCGCTGTATCCTGTTAAAACAGTGGGCGATACCGAACGCAATGGGACACAGGTCACCTTCAAATCAGATAATTCGATTTTCATTGTTGAAAAATTTGAATATGAAATCCTTTGTTCACGTTTGCGCGAACTGGCCTACCTGAACAAGGGAATTACCCTTAAGATCACCGATGAACGTGAAAAAAATGAAAGCGGTGATTATGTTTCCGATACTTTTTTTTCAAAGGCCGGCCTCAGCGATTTCCTCATCTACCTGGATGCAAATCGTGAAAAACTCATCCCGGAGCCCATTTGCATGGAGGGTGAACGCAATAACATTCCATTGGAAATTGCAATGCAGTATAACACCTCGTTCTCCGAGAATATCCATGCTTACGTCAACAACATCAACACGCATGAAGGGGGAACCCACCTGGCAGGATTCCGCAGGGCGCTTACGCGTACACTTAAAAGCTACGCGGATAAGACCGGGATGCTTACCAAATTGAAATTTGATATCAACGGCGATGACTTCCGGGAAGGACTCACCGCCATCATCTCAGTGAAAGTCCAGGAGCCCCAGTTTGAAGGACAGACGAAAACAAAGCTTGGCAACAACGAAGTGATGGGCGTGGTCGATCAGCTCGCCAGTGAAATGCTTACCAACTATCTTGAAGAGCACCCCAAAGAGGCACGAATCATCGTCAACAAAGTGATACTGGCAGCGACTGCACGCCATGCTGCCAGAAAAGCGCGGGAACTCGTTCAGCGGAAAAATGTACTCACAGGCTCAGGATTACCCGGAAAACTATCCGACTGCTCCGAAAACGACCCGGCCCAATGTGAAATTTACCTTGTTGAGGGCGACTCTGCAGGCGGTACCGCGAAACAGGGCCGCGACAGGAGGTTTCAGGCGATCCTCCCGCTGCGGGGTAAAATCCTCAACGTGGAAAAGGCCATGGCCTATAAAATTTTCGACAGCGAGGAAATCAAAAATATCTTTACCGCTTTGGGTGTAACCATCGGAACAGAAGAAGACAGCAAAGCACTAAACCTCGAAAAGCTGCGTTATCATAAAATAGTTATCATGACTGATGCGGATGTGGACGGCAGCCATATCGCCACCCTTATCCTTACATTCTTTTTCCGTTATATGAAGGAATTGATTGAAAACGGACATGTTTACATTGCGACACCACCCTTGTTCCTCGTTAAAAAAGGGACGACGCAGCGTTACTGCTGGACTGATGAAGAACGTTTGCAGATTGTCGCTGAACTGAGCAGTGGAAAAGAGACCGGCATCCATATTCAACGCTATAAAGGCCTTGGTGAAATGAATGCTGAACAACTCTGGAGTACGACCATGAACCCTGAATTCAGAACATTGAGACAGGTCGCCATCGAAAATGGAACAGAAGCCGACCGGATCTTCTCCATGCTGATGGGCGATGATGTTCCTCCCAGAAGAGAGTTTATCGAGAAAAATGCCAAATACGCAAATATCGACGTGTAATTAAGCTTCTTCAACCCGCCCTCTTCATGACCCGAAAAAATTATATTTACCTAATCGCCGGAGTAATTGTCCTGGCCATCATTGCCTATTTCTTCTTTTCAAAGAATAACAAAGGAGAACAGGTCACGGCTAAAGTTAAACACGGGAATTTCCCGATCGAGGTGACCACTACGGGCGAATTAATTGCTAAAAGCTCTGAAAAAATATATGGCCCCCAGGGGCTTCGGCAAATTCAGATCTGGCAGGTAAAAATCCAGGATATCATCCCTGATGGAACGGTGGTCGATTCGGGGCAGTATGTTGCCTCTCTCGACCGGACTGAGATTTCAAATAAAATCAAGGACGAAGAAACCAACCTGGAAAAACTGGAATCACAGATGACCAAAACGCGGCTGGATACCTCCCTGGAACTCCGCAGCGCCCGCGATGAACTGATTAATCTGCAGTATGCCCTTGAAGAAAAGAAGATCACGTTAGACCAATCGAAATATGAACCTCCTGCAACCATCAGGCAGGTGCAAATCGACCTTGAAAAAGGACAGCGTGCATTCGAACAGGCCGAAAAAAATTACAAACTGCGCTACCAGAAAGCCGTTGCTAACATGCAGGAGGTATCTGCCTCCTACAACCAGGCTCAACGAAAGCTGGAACAAATGACCGACGTGCTGAAACAATTTAACGTACTTGCCCCAAAAGCAGGAATGGTAATCTACAAGCGAAACTGGGATGGCAACAAAATGGGGGTTGGGGCCACCGTGAATGCATGGGATAACGTGGTTGCCGAACTTCCTGACCTGTCCGAAATGATTTCAAAAACATACATCAACGAAATCGATATCAGTAAAGTGAAAACCGGCCAGCAGGTACAGATTGGCATCGATGCCTTCCCTGAGAAAAAATTCACCGGTAAAGTCATTGAAGTCGCCAACATCGGGGAACAACTCCAAAACTCAAATGCCAAGGTTTACGAGGTCAGAATTGTCGTCAATGAATTTGATTCAATTCTGCGCCCTGCAATGACCACCAAAAACAAGATCCTCACCAGCATTGTCGACAGCGTCCTCTTCATCCCCATTGAAGCCATCTTTAACAATGATTCTGTTGCATTTGTCTACAAAAAAGATGGGGGCTCCGTTGTAAAGCAACACGTGATTGTAGGACAATCCAATGACAATGAAATCATTATCCGGGCAGGACTTCAACAGGAAGACGAGGTATTGCTGGTACCACCCGAGAAATCAGACAAACTGGCCATCGAGATGCTATCCAAAGAGATCATCGCAAAATATAAAGAAAAACCACCTGTTGTAAAACCAAGAAAACCAGCAGTTAAAGATTCAGGCAAATCTCAAAGCCCGCCAACCGTCATTTTCAAAAAATAAACACACATGTGATATCCGGTCATTCGTCATTCGTCATTCGTCATTCGTCATTCGTCATTCGTCATTCGTCATTCGTCATTACCCCGCATGCTGGAACGTTACAAATACATCTTCAATATAGCCCTCGAAGCTGTCTTCATCAATAAATTCAGGTCTGTTCTAACAGCATTGGGGATCATCTTCGGCGTCGCTGCTGTCATAACCATGATGGCCATCGGGAATGGGGCTAAAAAGGAAATCCTGGACCAGATGAAACTGGTTGGAGTTAACAACATCATCATCGCCCCAAAACCTGAGAAGCCCAAAGCAAGTTCATCCCAGAGCAGTGACCAGAACAGTGATTCACAGGAGCAAGGTACAGATAAGAATAAAGGAAAATTCTCCCCCGGACTCAGCCTGAAAGATGCCCAAGCGATCAAATCCATCATTCCAACAGTTTCAACAGTCAGCCCTGAGGTCATTTACGAAACCGATATCGTCAAAGATGGCATCAAGACATCGGCAAAATTTACAGGAGTCACTCCTGATTTTTTCAGGGTTTTCGCCCTTCAACTTCAGGAAGGTGAAATGTTTAATGACGAACAACTCAAGGATGGGAAATCCGTTTGCATCATCGGTCCTTCGCTTAAGTCTAAATTCTTTCCCACAGAAAATGCCGTTGGAAAAGATATAAAATGCGGTCCCATTTGGCTTCATATCATTGGTGTACTGAAAAAAAGGGAAATAAGCCAGTCAAGTATCGATAACCTGGGGGTATCTGATTATAATAATTCGATCTATGCCCCCATCCAGACCTTGTTGCGCCGTTTCAAGGATCGGTCGATGATTACAGCAAGTTCACTTCACGGGGGTACCGTTTATTCCGATGGCATGAGTACCATGTATATGGATAATGCAGCCTCAGGCGATAAAGGCACAAACCAGATTGATAAAATCGTTGTCCAGGTTAAGGAAAGTTCACAGATTGGACCGACCGTTGAAATTCTGAAGAAGATGATGATCCGCCGCCATGCCGGTGTCGAGGATGTGGAGATCAAAGTCCCGGAATTACTGCTCAAACAGGAACAACGTACCAAAGATATTTTCAATATCGTGTTGGGTGCCATCGCCAGTATCTCACTCCTGGTCGGAGGAATTGGTATCATGAATATCATGCTGGCATCGGTCATGGAACGCATAAAGGAAATTGGAATCCGCCAGGCCATTGGAGCAACCAAGCGCGATATTATCCTCCAATTCCTGATGGAAGCCACCTTGCTTAGCATTAGCGGTGGATTGATCGGAATTATTCTCGGACTGGCACTTTCTAAAATCATCATGGAACTCACCGGAATACTCACCATTGTTTCTCCTGTCTCCATCTTTATCTCCTTCGGCGTTTCCGCTTCTGTGGGGATAATTTTCGGGTATATGCCCTCGCAGCGCGCTGCTAAACAAGATCCTGTTGAATCACTCAGACATGAATAACAACCAAATGAAGTTATTTGTAAAACATGCCTCACTGGTGTTTTTTATTACGCTTTTCACAAGCTTTCAGTGCGCCTGGGGGCAATACCAAATGCGCAAGTTAACACTGTTGGAGTCCATTGAAATTTCAAAGGCCCAATCGCCTGATGCGCTGAATGCCAAGCAAACTTTTCGCAAAAGCTACTGGGAGTTCAGGTCATACAAGGCATCAAATCTGCCTTCATTGGGACTCACCTCAACGCTGCCCAACATTACACAGAGCATCTCCCCCTATCTCAACCCAGATGGTTCCCAGGGTTATGTAAGTTCAAAATATATCAGCGCACAGGCGAATCTCGCACTGACTCAAAAAATTGGAATTACAGGCGGAACCATATCTGTCAATTCATATTTGAGTGGAGTGAACAATGCCAATATGGAAAATCCGAAGTCTTTCCTCAGCTATCCGGTTAACGTTGAATTATACCAACCCATTTTCACCTATAATCCCTACCGCTGGGACAAAAAGATCAAGCCGCTCAAATTTTCTCTTGCCAAACGCAAATACATCGAAGACATTGAACAAATCTGCATCACAACCACAAACCATTTCTTCACTTTACTACAGGCCCAGGTTGAAAAAAAAATCGCCCTGACAAACCTCTCAAATTATGATACCCTTTACCGGATTGCCAAAGGCAGGTACCAGCTTGGCAAAATCGCTGAAAATGACCTCCTTCAACTGGAGTTAAATTTCCTGAAAGCCCAGGCTGCGGTTGAAAATGCAGAACTGGCCCTTGACAATGCCCAATTCCGCTTTAAATCATTCCTCCGTATCCAGGATAGCGTACCCATTGTATTGCTGCCCCCTGGCAATATTCATTTTTTTAAAATTAACCCGGATAATGCCGTCTCCCTGGCAAATGAAAATTCTTCGAACACGCTTGACTTTAAGCGTCGTTTGCTCGAAGCTGCCAGTGCGGTGAACTACGCCAAACTGACCGGCCGGTTCGACGCACAGATCCACGCATTGATCGGACTTCAGCAATCCGGTCCGACGCTTCCGGATGCCTATCTCAATCCGCTGGATCAGCGCCAGATCTCTGTTGGACTTACCATTCCAATCGTCGACTGGGGAGTTGCCCGCGGGCAGATCAAAGTGGCTCAATCGCAGGAAGAGATTGTGAAAAATTCTGTTGAACAGGAGATCATCGATTTTCAGCGCAATGTTTATCTCAAGGTGATTGAATTTAACATGCAGCAAAATCAACTTAAAATTGCTGCAAAATCGGATACCGTCGCCCGCAAAAGCTATGAAGTAACCAAGGGAAGATATCTGATCGGGAAAATCAACAGCATCCTTGACCTTAATAATGCCCAGATTGAAACAGACAACTCACAAAAAAATTACTATTACGCACTCCAGACCTTCTGGAGAAGCTATTACGAAATCAGGAAAATGACCCTGTTTGACTTCCTTACCAGCACGCCGCTGCCATTTGATCTCCGTGATTTTAAATAATTTTTTCAACCTATTAAAACTGTTTCTAAATAATACCTATCTTTGCAACAAAGAAAATATTAACCTAAACTTTTAAACTATGGCCGTATTAGTTGGAAAAAAAGCTCCGTTATTCGAAGCTGAAGCAGTTATCAACGGGGGCGAATTTGTTGACAAATTCTCTCTCGCCCAGTATATTGGGAAAAAACATGTGGTCTTCTTCTTCTATCCGCTTGATTTTACATTTGTGTGTCCGACGGAAATTATTGCCTTCCAGGATAAAATCGCAGAATTTGAAGCAAGAAATGTAGCTGTGGTTGGGTGCTCGGTCGACTCTAAATTTTCACATTGGGCCTGGCTCAATACTGAACTGAAAAATGGTGGTATCAAAGGGGTGAAATTTCCCATTGTCTCCGATCTGTCCAAGACCATTGCCGCAAACTTCGATGTCCTTGCAGGGGAATATGCTTACACCGAAGAGGGTATTATGGAGTTTGAAGGAGGCCCTGTTGCTTATCGCGGCCTTTTCCTGATTGACAAACAGGGTATTGTCCGTCACCAGTTGGTCAATGATCTTCCTTTGGGAAGAAGCGTCGACGAAGCGCTCCGCATGGTGGATGCACTTCAGTTTTTTGAAGAAAATGGTGAAGTTTGCCCCGCAAACTGGCACAAAGGGGATGCTGGCATGAAGGCTACCGCAGAAGGTGTTGCAGATTACCTCAGCAACCACTGACCCAAACAAAAAGTTAATCCTTAAACCACAGAGGCTGTCTCATTAATCTGAGGCAGCCTCACTTTTTTTCGCTTCATTCCAATGCACATCCATCTCTGCCAGAGTCATTTCATGCAGCGGCTTGCATAACTCCTTCGCTTTTATCTCGAGGTGATTAAACCGCTTTATGAACTTACGGTTTGTGTGCTCCAGCGCATCTTCGGGGTTTACATCAATAAATCGCGCATAATTGACAATGGCAAAGATGAGATCACCCAGCTCATCCTCTTTTCTTTTTTGACCTGCACCCTGTTCAACCATCTCCTTCAGCTCATTCAACTCCTCAAGGACCTTTTCCCAAACCTGCTCAGGCTTTTCCCAGTCAAACCCAACGCCACTGGCCTTCTCCTGGATGCGAAAAGCCTTCACCATGGCCGGTAATCCGGCAGGCACCCCTGAAAGCACTGACTTATTCCCCTTTTCCAACAACTTGATTCGCTCCCAGTTATCATGAACTTCTTTGGCATCTTTCACCTGAACATCGCCAAAAATATGGGGATGACGGTGGATTAATTTTGCTATGATATTTTCGATAACATCCTTGATATCAAACGTATTGGTCTCTGATGCAATTTTTGAATAAAACACGAGATGAAGCATAAGGTCGCCCAGCTCCTTCTTAATCGATTCCATGTCCTTTTGCAAAATTGACTCTGATAGCTCATACGTCTCTTCAATCGTCAGGTATCGCAGCGATTCAATGGTTTGTTTCATATCCCACGGACATTTGGCCCTGAGCTCATCCATAATCTCCAGCAGCCTTTTGAATGCTGCAACTTTCTCATCCATTTTTATTATTTTGAGCAAAAGTAAGCATTTCGTTTTTGATGCGTTATTAATTACCAGATTTATGCATGATGGCGACAATGGATGAACAATTCATCATAAATTTGTTATCTGGCACCAAACGCTTCACCTTTGAGCAGAATGTTTAAACTTTCCATTTTTCCTCTCCGCTGCATAGCCATCGCGCTTTTATTCTTATGGCCTGCAGCAAAGGGATCTGCTCAGTTTCAGCATAAGCTTTTTTCTTCAAACATGATCATCGAAGGGAAGATTCACTATGGATTTCTGTATCCGCAGCATCTTGAGATGGAGATATTCAACGCCCATTTCCCTGCTTTTGAAATCAGCATCCAGCAAATTACCTATGGAAAACACAAATGGGAAAGGGATTACAACTATCCATTGATAGGGCTCACCTTCCTTTATACCCCTATGGGGAATAACCCCTCACTTGGAAATATTTACGCCTTGATGCCCTTCATTAATTTCCCGCTTTACAGGCACAAGAATTTCATGTTCGGCTTTCGCTTCGCCCTCGGAATCGGATATGTTACAAAACCCTTTGACCGCATTACCAATTATAAAAACCTGGCCATCGGGTCAAATCTGAATGCCGCTGTGAATCTGATGCTTGAAGCAAGATATCAGGTAAACTACTACCTTGCACTCAGCGCCGGAATCAGCCTTCAACATCTATCCAATGGATCACTGAAACTTCCAAACTATGGCCTCAATGCCCCATTGTTCAATGTTGGAGTAGCCTTGCGTCCGTTCAAGGAAAATAAAAACATCACCGACCGGTTCATTGCACCAACAAAACCATTTGATGCGATTATCAGGCATACCATTGAATTCAATGTAGGCGGAATGGTTGGATACAAGAATATGCAGGCGGTTTTCGGTCAGAACTTCCTGGTTTATCATCTCTTTGAAAACACCTTCTTTCAAGTCAGCAAAAAGAGCAAATTTGGTTTTGGTTTCGATTTTTCATACGACCCGTCTCAAATAAAGACACTTGAACAGAGCGGAATGGAGGTCGATAATACGTTGAAAATAATCCGGCCCGGCATCAATGGAGCTTACCAGTTGATTATGTCGCGTATCGGATTTGTTTTTAACCTTGGCTACTACCTTGGCGGAATGGAAAAAAGCAATGGTCCGTTTTATCAAAAATTAGCATTTCAATTTGCCTTTACAAAAGATTTCTTTGCCACCGTTATGCTCAAAGTCCACTGGGGCCGCGCCGATTATATCGGATGGGGCCTGGGATATCAATTCAATAAAAAATATGGAAAAAAAACTGTTAAATAATATACGTTTGGCAGGTGCCTCCCTTGTTCTGGCAACGTTTATATCCATGATCCTCGCTCCAGGATGTTCCAAAGATAAAGGAGTTTGTGTCACAAATACCGGCGCCATCATCTTTCAGGAGAGATCTCTCGGTGATTTTGACAGCATCAGCCTCAACGACAATGTAAATCTCATTCTTAGAAGTGACCTGGGAAACAGTGTCCAGGTTGAAGCTGGCCGAAATATTATTCAGGGCATCACAACAGAAGTCGTTGATCGTCAATTAATCATCAATAATAAAAACACATGCAATTGGTTGCGTAGCTACGACAGCCCCATCAATGTCCACATTTCAAGCAGTGCCCTCTGGAAAATCAGCTACAACTCCTCCGGTGATATCTGGACAGCAGGAAAACTTCAACTGGATTCAATAAATGTCGAGTTATGGGGCGGATGTGGGACCATTGATCTTGCGTTCGATTCACTGATGAAAGGCAATTTCAGCCTGAACATGGGTACGGGAAACATCATTCTTCGCGGAAAATGCGGATGGACAACGGTCTATTCCGGAAGTTACGGATCATACGATGCAAGGGATCTGAGTACCTGGTATACAGGCATTACCAATAAGGGAACAAACAATTGTTATGTAAATGCAAAATACCTCGATGCAACCATCAGATCTATAGGAAATATTTATTACAGAAATGATTCTATAAAGTCACTGAATGCCCAGATTTTTGGATCAGGAGAGGTTCTGCCTTTTTAAGCATCAGTACGCCCGGGCAAAAATCACACGCTGTTCCGAGGGTTTCCCTGAATAGATACATATTCCTTTTTCTCCGGGATTATGGAGGGGAATGACCCTAATGGTGGCTTTCGTCTCCTCCTTGATCTTTTCTTCGGTTTCCGCAGTACCATCCCAGTGGGCAGAGATAAAACCACCCCGGTCATCAAGAATTCGCTTGAATTCATCATACGAATCCACTCGGAAAGTATTCTCCTCTCTGAACGACATGGCACGATCATACAGGTTTTTCTGAATCTGGTCAAGCAAATGAACCACCTTATTCTCGATATCGGTAAGCTGAAATACCTCCTTTTCCAGGGTATCCCGGCGGGCGACTTCAACGGTACCCTGCTCTATATCCCTTGGGCCGATTGTGAGTCGTACCGGAACTCCTTTGAATTCATATTCAGTGAATTTCCATCCCGGCTTGTAGGTATCCCTGTCATCATATTTGACCGTGATCCCCTTTGCCTCCAGCGATTTTTTTATGGGAATTACAATCTCCGAGATCTGGGCAAGTTGTTCTGCATTTTTGAACACCGGGACAATGGCAACCTGGATGGGCGCCAGTTTGGGAGGAAGTACCAACCCATGATCATCAGAGTGCGACATGATCAAGGCCCCCATCAGCCGGGTGGAAACACCCCATGATGTAGCCCATACATAATCGAGTTGATTTTCCTTGTTCAAATATTTCACATCAAATGCCTTTGCGAAATTTTGTCCCAAGAAATGCGAGGTCCCTGTCTGCAAAGCTTTACCATCCTGCATCATTGCTTCGATGGCATAGGTGTCAATGGCCCCCGCAAACCGCTCCGCCGGTGATTTTGTGCCTTTGAGCACCGGAATGGCCATCCAGTTTTCAGCAAAATCGGCATAAACATGCAGCATGGTTTCGGCTTCCAGGACGGCCTCCTCCCTGGTCGCATGCGCCGTGTGCCCCTCCTGCCATAAGAATTCAGTAGTACGAAGGAAGAGACGCGTACGCATCTCCCACCTTACCACATTGGCCCATTGATTGATAAGAATTGGCAAATCGCGGTATGACTTGATCCAGTTTTTATAGGTATCCCAAATAATGGTTTCTGATGTGGGCCTTACAATAAGTTCCTCTTCAAGTTTAGCATCTTCATCAACTACAACCCCCTTCCCGTCCGGAGAACTTTTTAGCCTGTAATGCGTTACAACAGCACATTCCTTTGCAAAACCTTCGACATGACTTGCCTCCTTGCTGAAAAATGATTTCGGAATAAAGATGGGAAAGTAGGCATTTGAATGGCCGGTATCCTTGAACTTCTTGTCCAAAACGGCCTGTATTTTTTCCCAAATAGCATAACCATAGGGTTTTATAACCATACATCCACGCACAGCAGAATTTTCAGCCAGATCGGCCTTGATAACCAGATCGTTATACCACTGCGCGTAATTTTCTGCCCTTGAAGGAAAATCTTTTGCCATTTTTGTAGTTTGGTATGAGATTTGTTAATTTTAGTCGGATTATTCGGTTGTAAAAATACGAAAATAATCCCAATTTTAATGAACCCACTGCCCACCCCGGTATTTTAAAGTTAACGTCCTATGAAAAATTCAGCATGTGTTCTCGCAATCATCAGTCTGGCAATCAGTGCTTGTACCACCCAAAAACAAGCAACCTCCTATGTCAATGATGAAGTTTATAATTCGGCTTCCAAAATTGAGCAGTCACGCCCTGTTTCTTCCCAACAAACTGCGAGCGGGGCTCAAGTCATTACATCTCCTGATAAATCAACAATTCAAAAACCAGGCGCCTCAACTTTCGAGGATGATTACAACGACTACTCCTATTCCAGCCGCTTAAACCGGTTTAACAGCAAAGACACCACCAAAGGATATTTTGATGACTCCTATGCTGCTGGTTCTGCCAATGCCAACGCAGGCAGCAACGATCCCAATGTGAACATCTCCTTTGGCATTGGGGGAGGATACGGCGGCTATTACGGCTCCTCGATGGGATTTGGAATGGGATGGGGTTCTCCCTATTCAAGTTGGGGATGGGATTATGGCTGGGGCTATCCCTATTCACCCTGGGGATGGAATTATGGCTGGGGCTATCCCTACTATTATGGATATAATTCCTGGTATAATCCATGGTATAACCCATGCTGTTATTGCTATGGTTACAATGATTGGTATTATGGAGGTTCCTATGCAACCAACTCCTACTATGGCTCCAGAAGATCAATTTACAGTTCAGATGGAGGAGGAAATACGCCAAATTCGCGTAATACAGCGAATGTTTCAGGGACCAAGTCAAATCCCGGCAGCAGAAATGAAGTTACACCAACCTATTCAAGGACCAACGTTGCACCTTCATCAAGAAATGTGCAAACCTCGACCAGGAGTGTTCCATCCAGCCAGGAACAATATAAATACACACGGACAACAACCAACAAACAGGGAACCTACCAGCGAACAAACACAAAGACCCAGGTCCAGCCTCGTACCCAGCAACCAGCGCCACGATATACTAGGCCAGAAAATGTCAGTTCTTCACAACGTTCAGGATCTGCACAAAGCTATTCATCCCCAGCATACAGGCAACCCAAATCAAGCCAGGAATATCTGACTCCACGGTCGCAAAATCCGCGCTCATCAAGCATCTCAAATCAAAATGCCGTCAACAGGAACAACACAGGGGCATCTGACAACAGGGTATATTCCACACCAACCAGATCCGGCTCAACAAGGAGCTCCTCTCCCGCACGCTCAAACCCCAGCTATTCTTCACCGACGCGTTCGGGCAGCAGTGGTTCATACACTGCACCTGTGCGTTCAGAAAGTAGTGGTTCCTATTCTGCTCCAACTCGTTCAAGCGGAAGCGGAAGTTACTCTGCTCCTTCCAGATCAGGGGGAAGTGGGGGCTCGGCTCCATCAGGCGGCAGTGGCAGCAGTGGTGGTGGTGGTGGAAGACGCAGGTAAACTTTAAAAATTCTAAAATCTTACTGTAATGAAAAAATTATTCATTATAATGTGGCTTTTCGCCCAGTCCTGCTCCCTCATCTTTGCCCAGACGGCTGAAGATGCCTTACGCTATTCCCGTGTTTTTTACAGTGGCACAGCCAGATTCAACGGGATGAGTGGTGCATTCGGCGCTGTTGGCGCTGATTTTTCAACGCTTTCAACCAATCCCGCCGGAATCGGCCTTTATAAAGGATCTGAAATGACATTAACCATAGCTCCTACGGTTGGCAGTTCATCTTCAATATACAATGGCACGGTAGCTAGTGATAGCCGGGTTAACTTCGGATTGGGCAATTTTGGATTCATTTTCAACATCAATCCCCAAAAGAAAAGTAATAGCGGCATCCTGAAAAGTATCAATGTGGGATTTGGATTTAACCGGCAAAATGATTTTAATAACCGAACTGTGATCACAGGGGTCAATGCCAAAAACTCCCTGATGCAAAGTTATGCCAACACATTGAATGCAGAGCAAATCCCACCAGCCACTGTGCAAGATACCTATCCGTTTGACATGGGCCTTGCCTACGGAACAAATCTGGTATATTATAATAAAACCACGCAACAATATGAGTGTGATGCCCGATTTGGTGGTGTTATTCAGAATAAAATCATCCAGACGTATGGATCAATGAACGAACTGGACTTCTCCGTCGGAGCAAATTTCAGTGATAAATTTTTCATCGGTCTTACCCTTGGAGTTCCCTCAATCAGCTATTATGAGAGCAGTTCTTATGACGAAGCCAGGACCAGAGATACTATTCCAACCTTCATCTCCATGAACTACCAGTACAATATTCATACAAAGGGAACAGGTGTCAATGTTAAGTTTGGAATGATTTATAAACCAGTGGAATGGGTCAGAATCGGAGCAAGCATTCATACACCAACATGGTATCCAAGTATGCGCGATGAATGGTTTAGCAATATGCGTTCTAATTTCGATTCTACCTATTGGAATGAATCACAAAGTTCACCTGTGGGTTATTATGATTATTGGCTTACAACGCCATTCAGGGCAATGGGAAGTTTAGCCTTTATCATTGGCCAGTATGGATTGATTAGTGCGGATTATGAGTACGTAAATTACTCACAAGCCCGATTAAACTCTGATTTTGACAGTTTTACAGATGTTAACAACACAATTAAATCAACATACCAATCATGGGGAAATATCCGTCTTGGGACTGAGTGGCGGGTGTTAAACTTCCGTCTGAGGGGCGGATTTGCCTATTTCAGCAATCCCTACACCAGTGGAATTAACAATGGTGAACGATTTCAGGTTTCAGGGGGATTCGGATACCGTGGAAAGCGTTTTTTCGCTGATGTATCTTATGTATGGACGAAAATGAACCAGGATTACTACCTGTATGACCCGGCCATGGTCAATCCCGCCTCAATTACTTATAATACAAATACAGTATTTACTACGGTTGGAATAAGGTTTTAAGATTATAGATGCACGGCGTTTACGATCCCATCATCAACGAGGATCCGTCCACAATATTCACAAACGATAATTTTCTTGTGCATTCTGATGTCCAACTGGTGCTGCGGTGGGATTTTATTGAAGCATCCGCCACATGCATCACGCTCAATCTGGACAACAGCGAGTCCATTGCGGGCATTTTTTCGTATACGTGTATAAGCTGTCAGAAGCCGGTCTTCGATGTACTGCCTGTTTTCTTCTGAGTTTTTTATCAAATCCAATTCCTCTTTCTCAGTTTCGGCAATGATATCATCCAGTTCGTTGCGTTTAATTTCAAGGTCATTTTTCCGATCCTGCAAAAGTTTCTGAAAGGTATCAATCTCGGTCCTCTTGAGTTCCAGCCCAATTTGATACTCTTTAATTCTTTTCTCAGAAAGCTGAATTTCAAGATTTTGATATTCAATTTCCTTGGTCAATGAATCATATTCCCTGTTATTGCGCACATTCATCTGCTGGTCTTCATATTTTTTTATCAAGGCCAATGCATCTCTTTCAGCATTCTTTTTATCCGTTATGGATTTTTCCATAGCCAGGGTTTCCTGAATATAATTATCCACGCGGGTTTCAAGTCCGGCAATTTCATCCTCCAGATCCTGAACCTCCAAGGGAAGCTCGCCGCGGATAATACGGATTTTATCTACTTGAGAATCAACCTGCTGAAGACTATATAATGCAATAAGTTTTTTTTCAATGGTAATTTCACTTTTATCATCAGAAATCTCTGATTTAACCTTCGGAGCAACCACAACCTGGGCTTCCTCTTCAACAACCTCTTCAACTTTTGTGATGTTTTTCTTTGATGCAGCAGCGCTCTTGGAGGCAGGTTTTTTAGCCAATTTCGATGGTTTGGAAGTGGCGATTGGCGTGCTTGTTGTTTTTGCCATAAACTCAGTTTTAAAAATAATGAACCGGATTGGTATTTACTTCAGAAATAAGGAATGCAAAAGTAGGGAATTTTTCAATAAGCGCAGCATAAAGCCATTCTTTTACACCGTGTTCACTCTCGTAATGGCCAATATCAAGCAGAAGGAGCTTTCTTTCAGCTGAAAAAAAATCATGATATTTAAGATCAGCCGTCAGGTAAGCGTCTGCCCCTGACCTGGCCGCTTCATTGAGCAGGAAGCTTCCAGATCCGCTACAAAGTGCAACTTTGCTGATAACAGCCGATCGAAGTGCTGAATGTCTGATCACGGACAGGCCAAGTCTGGTTTTTACCAATTGAAGGAAATCCAATTCGCCTAAAGGAAAGTCAAATTCCCCGATTATCCCTGCACCTGAATCAAATAAATCGTTTCGCCCCTTTTCGGCAGAATCATTCGGGAAAAACCCAGCAGACTTTGCAAATAATCCTGGTTTAGGGCTTAAGATCTTAAACTTCGTGATACCCAGTTTAGTGAAGAGATAAGAATTCAACCCATTCAGCGTATTGTCAAGGTTGGTATGTATCGCATATATTGCAATATCATTGATTAAGGCCAATTTAATTATTGCAGTTTCTGAGATTTCTGAAGTAAGCTTCTTAAGTCCTTTAAAGATCAACGGATGGTGCGATATAATCAAATTACAATGACATAGGATCGCCTCCTCCATAACCTTTTCAGTAATATCGAGGCAAAGAAGTGCCTTTTCGAATACCAAAGAGGAATCTCCCACCAAAAGCCCGCAATTATCATAATCCTCCTGAAGGGATAATGGCGAAATTGTTTCAAGATAGGATGTTATTTCGGAAATTGTCATCAAATCGAATTTTTCAGCAGTCAAAGATACACATTTTCAGCACATAAAGCAGTTTTTGCTTGTTCATAACTTCTTGAGAAGTTTAAATCTGGCGCATCCTTTTACGCGAGAGAAATTCCAAATTTTGATGTATCAAATTCAAAGTTAAAATTGTTTCATGAAATCACCGATTATTTTTATAGTAGATAAAAACCCATTACACCGGAACCTGGCCAAATATCATTTGAACATGAACAAATTTGTCAATGTTCATGCATTCCAGACAAGTGACGAGTGTTTATATCGTATGCAAAAAAACATGATTCCTGATTTTTTAATTACTGATTATAATCCCGAGAATCATATCGGATTTGGCTTTTTACAAACTGTAAAAGAAATTTCTGACTCCATTCAGATCATTGTTTTTTCCACCATGGATGACCCCATTATAGCGATGAAACTGATTGATGCCGGTGTTTCGGATTTTATAGTCAAAACGGGCAATCTGGACTTTGGCCTTACAGAATTGATTAAGAATATGAACTACCTGATCAAAGAGAACGCACTTTCCTGATACATGGTAATTCAAATCATTTCGTCCTTTTCGTTGTGAAATTTTCCCGGGCCCTATTGTCAGGTCGTTTTTTTTAATAATTTCGGAGGTTCAATTATGACAAAGGTCCTTCAAATTATTTTATATCCTGTTTCCCTTCTTTATGGTCTTGTCATGCAGATCAGAAATCTGTTATTTGACCTGCGGATCCTGCCTTCGATCCAATTCAAAACACCCGTTATTTCCGTAGGAAACCTGAGTTATGGCGGAACAGGAAAGACACCACAGATTGAATATCTGATCAAACTTTTGCATCCTCCCTATTTCGTGGCGACACTTAGCCGCGGATATGGCCGTAAAAGCAATGGGTTTATTGTGGCATCAAAACGTTCAAATGTTAAATATATCGGGGATGAACCCATGCAGGTCCTGAAAAAATTTGAAAAAATAAAAGTTGCAGTAGATGAAAAACGCCAGCGGGGGATCTTCAACTTATTAAAAAAATTTCCAGATCTGGATGTGGTTCTCCTGGATGATGCATTTCAGCATCGGTATGTAAAACCTGGTATTTCAATCCTAATGACCGATTATGGCCTGCTTTACCCGGATGATTATGTGTTACCATCAGGAACGCTGAGGGAATTCAAATCCGGGGCCTCCCGGGCTGATATTATTGTTGTGACGAAAACACCAAAAATTTTCTCCCCGATCACAAGGCGAAGAATCCTGGAAGATCTTCGACCGGCACCTCATCAACGGGTATATTTTTCCTTTATCAAGTACGATGATCCCAGGCCGGTTTTCGAAACGACCAGTCAGCCATTTCCAGCTAAAGTTACCAATATCCTTTTATTCACAGGTATTGCAAACGATTATCCCCTGAGAGAACACCTCGCGCGTTTGTGTAGCGAGCTGGTTGTAGTTCATTTTGCAGACCATCATTCTTATAAAACGCATGACATTGAGGAGGTGCTAAAGAAGTACCATGATCTTCCCACCCTCAAAAAAGTGATCGTAACCACAGAAAAAGATATGGTGAGGCTGAAATCACCTGAGATCAGTGCGATTTTAAAAAATCTGCCAGTCTATTACGTGCCGATTGAGGTGGATTTTCATGGAACAGACAAAGAAAAATTTGATAAAGAGATAATTGAATATGTTAAAAAAAATTAAGGAAACAACTGAATATCTTGAAAGCCGGATTTCATTCAAACCAGAAATCGGAATCATTTTGGGAACCGGATTGGGCAGGTTGGTGAATGAGATAGATATCCAGCAAACCTTCCCCTATGAGTTTATTCCCAACTTCCCTGTTTCGACCGTAGACGGACATCACGGGCAATTGATTTTTGGAACGATGAATGGCAGAAATATCGTTGCCATGCAAGGCCGGTTTCATTATTATGAAGGTTATACCATGCAGGAAATCACCTTCCCTGTGAGGGTCATGAAGTTTTTAGGAATTGAGCTGCTCATTCTGTCGAATGCAAGTGGCGGTGTAAATCCGGACTTTGAAGTTGGTGATATCATGGTTATTGAGGATCATCTAAATCTCATGAAAGACAATCCATTGATTGGCCAAAATGAGAATGAAGTCGGCACCCGGTTCCCGGATATGGGGCATGCCTATGACCTTGATATGATCAAGCTGGCCTTTACCATTGCTGATAAGAATAAGATAAAGCTTCAAAGGGGGGTGTATGCAGCCGTTTCAGGACCTACCTATGAAACACCGGCAGAATATCATTATATCCGTACCATTGGAGCAGATGCGGTGGGCATGTCCACAGTACCTGAAGTGATCGCCGCCCGGCATATGGGGCTGAAATGCTTTGCTATTTCTATTATTTCGGATTTGGGTGTACCAGGAAAGATTGTTGAAATAACCCACAAGCATGTCATCAATGCAGCCAGTGCCGCTGAACCCATCATGACGAACCTCATCAAGGAATTGATAGGAAGGTAATCCTGTTGTCAATTTAATTCAATATCCAGGATTTTCACCTTCCACCGACCATCTATTTTACACTTTTTCTCACTGAGGGAAAACGATATCAAGCTTGCTCCCAATAAGGAGCCTGATATGATGAACATGTCAGGCGTGAATACCGGTTCATTGTTTATAAGATGATTGAGCGCAATGATTGCAAAAATACCGACACTGCCGATTCCCACGATCTTTGCAAACTTTTTAGGATACGCAAACTGCTTATAAACAGCATGAATATCTGCGATGCGAACATCAAATGGTCGAAGTTCGGCGACAGATATGACCGAGTCGTGGATTGACCAAAGTTTTCCCTTTAACAAGGTGTCTTCTTTGGATACCCTCAGTTTCAAATAGTCGCCGGTATGGTAAAAATATTTTCTTGACGTGCCAATCTTCTCTACCATCATCGTCTTTTGAGAATAAAGATGGCTCAAAATAAAAAATAAGAGAAGAGAGGCAAAAAACCTTTTCCTATCCATCATGGCAGTGTAAATTTAATAAAAATAGTATTTGATTACCTTTGTGACCATAATGAAACATTGCATTGGATTATTATTCTTTATACTGGTTTTCAGTCGATGTAGCGAAGTTGAAGAAGCACCTCCCTCTTTCGCCCTTGAACAAAAGCCACATAGCTCAGTTCCTGCCAAACAAAAGCCGCAGATAAATAAGCATGCGAGCGAAAAAGATACATTTTCAGAAAAAAAAACATTCAGTTTACTCGAATATCCTAAAAAAAGAAAAAAAATCAGGATAAAATCAGCAGAAACATCTCAAAAGAGAATCTACCGCGCATCCTCCGACTCGACATTTATCAGACGATTGAATTATTTAAGGTCGGGGAAAATCGAACTTGATTTCAATGAACCTGTAAATAAACAATTTCTGATCTCTCCGGTTGAAAACCAACCATTTCAGTCCATGATCACCCTGAGTCGTGAATCCATCCTCAGAATAAACTTTGATAACGACATACTGGACTATACCGACCGTTTTTACACCAATGGGATCAAGGTAGATCTGATTTCACCTGGGTTACAGATGAATCCGCTGGCCAAACTGATGGTCCCTTATTGGGGCTCTGGAAAAAATTATCATGGCCTAACATTGGTTCAAAACATGTTCACCCCCTCCACCACAAAAACGGGAGGAATTTTGTACGGTGACCGGCCCTATGCTGCCTACCTGTACGTGGGAAGTTTTAAGATCACCAATGATCCTGTGAAGCACTTCAGGCAGACAAGCGAACTTGACCTGGGAATCATGGGTCCAAATTCATATGGTGAATGGGTTCAGCAGGCATTTCATAACACTGTTCCAACGAATAATGAACCGCTGGGATGGGAGTATCAGATCAAGAATGATCTGGTATTAAATTACTCCATTGCTTATGAAAAAGGCCTGTTTATGAAAAGGAACATTGATCTTGTCATTTCCTCTGTGGGTAACATTGGAACACTGTATACAAACTTTAGCGGGGGAATTCAGTTAAGAACCGGGTGGATGAATCCCTATTTTGCCAATCTGGGTGTGGCTAAAAGGACGCTGCTTCAGGAGCAAGGTCTCAGAAAGTTCCAATGCCTTTTTTTCATCAAAATGGCCGGAAAACTGGTTGGGTATGATGCCACGCTGGAGGGTGGCTTATTGAACAGATCCAGTGTATATACGATTCCTGCCGGTGAAATATCCAGGGTGGTTTTTCAGGGGAGCGGGGGTATCTCAATCTCCTCTGGCGGATTTCGTCTGGACGTGGAGCAATTTTTATTAAGTCCTGATTTTCATGACGGTTGGTGGCATAAATGGGTTCATGTATCACTTACCTGTTGCTTGTAGTTGTTGATAAATAAAATTCGGGCGCGCCGAATATTCAAACCGGATTAGACCTATTTTTGACGCATGGAAGAAAAGAATACCAGAAAGCGTACCCGCGCAACAGGGGTAAATGAAATAGTTTTTGAACATGGGAAGATACCACCACAGGCCTTGGACCTGGAGGCGGCTGTTCTTGGAGCCATGATGCTTGAAAATGACCGCCTGGCAGAAGTCATCGAAGTACTTAAGCCAGAGGTGTTCTATAAAGAAAGTCACCAGATTATATTCTCTGCGATCCAGCGGTTGTTTGGACAAAATGAACCTGTTGATATTCTTACGGTTACAGAAGAGTTGCGAAAGTGCGGGGAGCTTGATATTGCAGGTGGCCCCTACTTTATCACCATGCTTACCAATCGCGTTGCTTCAGCTGCGAATATTGAATTTCATTCCCGGATTATTTTACAAAAATTCATTCAGCGCGAATTAATCAGGGTCTCTTCTGATATTATTAAAGATGCTTATGAGGATACCACAGATGTATTCGATCTCCTGGATAAGGCTGAAACAGGTCTTTTTTCCATCAGTGAAAGCAGCATTGGCAAATCATACATGGATATGCAATCCATCATCAAGGAGGCCATCAAGGAGATCGCTGCAGGAAGGAACCAGGAGGGAAAATTACGTGGGGTCGGATCCGGATTCACCGAATTGGACAGAATTACCTCAGGCTGGCAGAAATCAGATCTGGTGATCATTGCATCGCGCCCCGGTATGGGCAAAAGTGCCTTCGCGCTAACCATGGCGCGCAATGCTGCGATAGATTTCAAAAAACCGGTTGCGGTATTTTCACTTGAAATGTCTTCGGTACAGCTGGTCACCAGACTTATGTCAAGTGAAACCGAAATTCCGCAGGAAAAACTGCGCAAGGGTTCAATGGAAGATCATGAATGGGCCCAATTGAATACCAAGATCACGCCACTCATTGATGCCCCTCTTTATATCGATGATACTGCGGCTCTGTCCGTTTTTGACCTGCGTGCGAAATGCCGCCGTTTAAAAGCCCATCACGACATACAGATGGTCATTGTCGACTACCTTCAATTGATGCAGGGGAGCCAGGATACCAGAGGAAACCGCGAGCAGGAGATCAGCAGCATTTCCAGGGCGTTGAAGACCCTTGCGAAGGAGCTGGATCTGCCGGTAATCGCATTGTCGCAGTTAAGCCGCGCTTCAGAGAAACGATCATTGGCAGCCAAACCGATTCTTTCCGATTTACGTGAATCCGGCTCAATTGAACAGGATGCCGATATGGTGTTGTTTATCTATCGCCCTGAATATTATAAGATTGACGTGGATGAAAGTGGTGATTCAACCTCAGGCGTTGCTGAAATCATCATTGCCAAAAACAGGAATGGTCCGCTGAAGGATGTCCGGATCAGGTTTGTATCCAAGTATGCAAAATTTGTTGATGCGGAGATGGACTATACCCCGATTAACACGATTCCTTCGAATACATCGTTTGATGGTTCAGCAAGAACACGCACCGTGATGTCGAAAATGAATGACGATGAATCGCATGAGACACCATTTTGATCTGAAGTTGGGATTTCTCATTTTCCTATTTCTTTTAATTGGTTACCCGGCCCGTGCAGCATTTTTGCTTGTCACAATGGACGAGACACAGAAAAACCATCTGAAGGCATATGGATTGGCTTTTTGGGTATTGCAAAAAGATGTGGAGGTGAGTTGGTTGTTAAATTACCGGGGAGGAAGTTTTATGTTTCCTTATCTCAAGGAATTTGAATCGGAATGCGCGATCCGCGGAATTAGTTATCAGATCATTGCCGATGCGCAGGCATCTGCAATTCTCCTTGAGATTTCTGACCCGCAGGTGAACATGGAAAATATCAAGCTTCATAAAGTGCCAAGAATAGCCGTTTACTCACCCAAAAACAAACTCCCCTGGGACGATGCGGTGACCTTGGTTCTTGCCTATGCTGAAATACCATTTGATATTGTATATGACGAGGAGGTCGTTGGAGGAGTGCTTCCAATGTATGACTGGCTGCACCTTCATCATGAGGATTTCACAGGCCAGTATGGGAAGTTCTGGGCAGCATATAAAAATTTCCCCTGGTATCATGAAGATGTAAGTGCACAGGAACAGAGTGCACAAAAACTTGGATTCAGTAAAGTTTCGCAAATGAAACTGGCTGTTGTCAAGAACATACGCGATTTTGTTGCGGGAGGCGGATATTTGTTTTCAATGTGCTCGGCACCTGACAGTTACGATGTCGCATTGTCGGCAGCCGGGATAGATATCTGTGATGTTATGTTTGATGGCGATGGGCCGGATTCCGATGCACAGGCAAAACTGAATTATGATAATTGTTTTGCTTTTGAAAAATTCACACTGTCGACAAATCCATACGAGTATGAAATTTCATCCATTGATGTGACAGAAACAAGGCCAAAGAGCATGACGAAGGAGACCGATTTTTTCACCCTGTTCGACTTCTCTGCCAAATGGGATCCGGTGCCCAGCATGTTATGCCAGGATCATGTTGCGCTTATTCGCGGTTTCATGGGGCAAACCACTGCTTTCAATAAAAAATTCATCAAATCAAACGTGATTCTGCTGGGGGAGACCAAATCTTTAAATGAGGCACGGTACATTCACGGAGATTTTGGCAAGGGAACCTGGACTTTCCTTGGGGGCCATGACCCAGAAGATTATCAGCATCTTGTCGGGGATCCGCCGACCAACCTGAATCTTCATCCAAATTCTCCGGGATACAGACTTATTCTGAATAACATTCTATTTCCGGCTGCAAAAAAGGAAAAGCGAAAAACTTAGGCTAATAATAGCAAGGACTATTGCTTTCTGTCATAAATTTCATTGGAGTAGGAGAAATCATTGAGTTCATCCGCTGGAAAATCTTCCCTGGATATAAGGCTCCATAAAGAAAAATCGATGTCGGGAAAAAAGACATCGGCGTCGAATGACTTATGCACCATCGTAAGATAAAGCCGATCGGCGATGGGCAGGAATTGACGGTAGACCGAGGCGCCACCGATGATGAAATTTTCTTCTGCAGGATTGCATTTTGCAACGGCCCCTTCGATTGAATAGGCCATTTCGCAACCATCAATTTGTTCACCCGGAATATCGGTAATCACAATATTTCTGCGGTTGGGTAAGGGCCGACGCGGCAGAGACTCAAAGGTGCGTTTTCCCATGATTACGGGATGTCCACTGGTTATGCGTTTGAATCTTTTCAAATCCTCTGCAATGTGCCAGAGCAGGTCATTATTTTTGCCAATGCCCCTGTTTTCGGCTATGGCGACAATGATTGAAATCATCCTCTGTATTTTAAACTGCGATATCCCCTTTGATGTGCGGGTGTGATTGGTAATTGATCAATTGAAAATCTTCAAACCGGAATCCATCGATGTCATTCACTTCAGGATTGATAACCATTTGAGGCGGAGGCAAAGGTTCACGGGTCAGCTGCAGCTTTACCTGATCCAAATGATTCAGATAAATATGGGCATCTCCAAGGGTATGAATGAATTCGCCGGGTTTCAGTCCTGTAGCCTGGGCCATCATCATGGTGAGTAAAGCATAGGATGCAATGTTGAAGGGAACACCAAGAAAAATATCGCAACTACGCTGGTACATCTGGCACGAAAGTTCCCCATTGGCCACATAAAACTGGAACAGTAAATGACAAGGGGGTAACGCCATTTGGTCCAAATACCCAACATTCCATGCACTTACAATATGTCTGCGTGAATCAGGATTGTTACGGATCGATTCAGCAACCTGGCGGATCTGATCAGCATGAGAGCCATCCGGCTTAGGCCAGGAACGCCATTGGTAACCATAGACCGGACCAAGATCCCCCTGGGCATCAGCCCATTCATTCCAAATGGTCACCTTGTTTTCGGTCAGATATTGAACATTGGTGGCACCCTGGAGAAACCAAAGCAACTCATGCAGAATTGAACGAAGATGAAGCTTTTTCGTGGTCATCAATGGAAAATTCTCCCGTAAATCAAACCGCATCTGATATCCAAAAACGCTTCGTGTGCCTGTACCAGTCCGGTCCTGTTTTTCAATCCCGGTAGCCAGGACATGTTCGAGAAGGGAGAGGTATTGTTTCATATTTAAAAGCGAGGTGGCGAATTAGCGAAATTAAACAAATCAGTGTTTGGCCGTCGATGCAACGATGTTCTTGTCGTGTTTGTGTCGGAATAAGAGGGCGAATGCCACTGCAACAACCAAGGAATAGATTGCAAATGTAAGCCATATTCCTTTCCAGTCGCTGATGCCGTCATGCCTGAAATATCCTTCGATAATAATTCCGCTGAGAATGCTTCCAAGGATGGCGCCAAAACCATTTGTCATCATCATAAACAACCCCTGGGCGCTGGCTTTGGTTTCAGGCTTACTCTGCGTTTCCACAAAAAGGGAACCTGAGATATTGAAGAAATCGAAGGCCATTCCATAAATAATGCATGAAAGCACGATCATCCAGAGTCCCTCAGAAGGATTACCAAAAGCAAAAAGGCCAAATCTGAGCACCCATGCGATCATACTGAAGAGCATCACCTTCTTTATGCCGAATCGTTTCATAAAGAATGGGATGGTTAAAATAAACAGGGTTTCCGATATTTGGGAGATCGACATAATAATTTCAGGATATTTTACAGAAACCAAGTCCTTGTATAGGTCAATGCGTGCAAAATCATCGAGGAAATTCGCACCATATGCATTTGTCAGCTGGAGTGAGGCCCCTAATAGCATTGCAAAAATAAAAAACAGGGCCATTTTGAAATTTTTAAAAAGGGAAAAGGCATTTAATCCAAGGGATTCAACGAACGAGCTCTTATGGCCTTTTCCCAAGGGGGGACATTTAGGTAAGGTAAAGGCGTATAATCCGAGCACCAGTGATGCTGCGGAGGCAACATAAAACTGTGAAGCCAATGCGCCCAATCCTGTAAGGCTAATAATCCAAAGTGCAACAATAAAACCAATGGTTCCCCAAACTCGAATAGGGGGATAATGTTTAATAATATCCAATTTTCTTCCTTCAAGGGAGGTATAGGCCACCGTTATTGACAACGAAATAGTTGGCATGTAAAACATCATGTTCAGCAACATAACCCAGAACATGACGGTGGGGTCCTTAATGACAGGAACCGAAAAAAGGATTACAGCGGCTATGATGTGGAATATCCCATAAAGTCGTTCTGCGTTAATCCAGCGATCGGCAATAATACCTGCGATGGCCGGCATAACCAGGGATGCGATACCCATGGTTGAAAAGATGGCGCCGAACTCAGTATAAGACCAGTGCATCGTATTATCGCAGTATTTACCTACCGTCAGCAGCCAGGATCCCCAAATAAAAAATTGTAAAAAATTCAAGAGAATTAGTCGTTGCTTAATTGCCATGAGCAGCTGATTTAGAAAAGTGAAATAAGAAATGTGAAAGGTTATTTGCGTTTATTCAATTCGTCCCGGATTTTCGATGCTTTTTCATATTCTTCATTTTCAATGGCTTGTTGAAGCATTTGCCTAAGGTCGGATGTTTCAGCATCAATATAATTAACCGCTTCTGCAGGTTCATTTTCTGGTTTTAGTTCCTCCGTTTTCAACAATTCAGACTCTTCTTCCATCAAAATACCGGCAGCAACCATTATACTTTCATAGGTGAATATCGGACAATTAAACCGCAGCGCCAATGCGATTGCGTCAGAAGTACGGGAATCGACCTCCTGCTCCTCTTTACCGTCGGTACAAACTAATTTGGCATAAAAAACGCCTTCGCTGAATTTGTTGATCACCACTTCTGATATTTCAATGTGATAAACGTCAGCGAATGATTTAAATAGATCATGTGTCAATGGGCGTGGTGTTCTGATTTTTTCGAGTTCAATTGCGATGGCCTGAGCTTCAAATCCTCCGATAATTATAGGTAAACGACGTTTCCCGCCATGTTCGCCAAGTATGAGCGCGTATGCCCCGCTTTGTGACTGGCTATATGACATTCCAATGATATCCAACCTGATTTTTTCCACCTGATTCTATCGCATTTTACTCCATACAAACCTACGGGAATTTTCCCGAATGGACAAAACATGTGGAAAAATTCTATGAATTGTCGAAATTCTTCCTATTTTTGTGAACACACTAAATAATTAAATAGGTACATATGAAAAGAGCCATTACGCTTCTCTCCGCTTTGCTATTGCCATTTCTGACACTGGCAGGCGAAGCAAATCTTGTTATTCCTGACGGGATTAAAGATCAAACGCTCCTTTACTGGGGTTTTCTCATCACGATCGCAGGTTTATTTTTTGGATTTTTCCAATTTCTTCAAGTGAAAAAAATCACTGCACATAAATCAATGCTGGATGTCGCGCAGGTGATTTTTGAAACAGCGAAGACCTATCTTATTCAACAAGGAAAATTTTTAGTAATCCTTTTTGTTTTTATTGGCTCCGCTGTTGCTTTTTATTTCGGATGGCTTTCAGATGCCGCTTTTGGTGTTGGTGGTGTTTTGATGATTCTGGGCTGGACGGTTATCGGGATTCTGGGTTCATATAGTGTTGCCTGGTTTGGCATCAGGATGAACACCCTGGCCAATTCACGAATGGCTTTTGCATCTCTGGAGAGGAAGCCGATCAAACTTCTGACAATTCCGCTTAACGCCGGCATGAGCATTGGCGTTGTGCTTATTTCACTGGAGTTGATCATGATGTTGATCATTTTAATGTTTGTACCTGGGGAATATGCCGGTGCAAGTTTTATCGGATTTGCCATTGGTGAATCACTTGGTGCTTCCGCTTTGAGAATTGCAGGTGGTATCTTCACAAAAATCGCTGATATTGGTTCTGACCTGATGAAGGTGATTTTCAAAATCGGAGAGGATGACCCCAGAAACCCTGGCACGATTGCCGATTGCGTAGGCGACAATGCGGGTGACAGTGTTGGCCCAACGGCTGATGGTTTTGAAACATACGGGGTTACCGGTGTTGCCTTGATCTCATTCATCGTACTTGCAGTGGCCGATCCTGCCATTCAGGTTCAACTACTCACCTGGATTTTTGTGATGCGGATTTTCATGATCATCACCTCCATCGTTTCATTTTGGATCAATGGCGCCATTAGTAAGGCAAGATACAGCCATGTTGATGACCTCGATTTCGAAAAACCGCTGACCTCTCTGGTCTGGATCACTTCGATTCTTTCGATTGCTGTGACTTTTGTTATCAGCTACATGACCATCAGTGATCTTCCTCATGATTTATGGATTACGCTTTCGGTAATCATCAGTGCAGGAACACTTGGGGCTGCTTTGATCCCTGAGTTTACAAAACTTTTTACCAGTCCAAAATCGACCCATGTCAACGAAGTGGTTGTCGCATCACAGGAAGGTGGCGCTTCGCTCAATATCTTATCAGGGCTTGTTGCTGGAAATTTCAGCGCTTTCTGGCAAGGAATGGTCTTTTTCCTGCTTATGTTCATTGCTTACTTTGCAAGTACATTCGGGTTAAGCAACTTCATGATCTATCCATCAATTTTTGCGTTCGGACTGGTTGCATTCGGTATGTTGGGCATGGGGCCTGTGACGATTGCTGTTGACAGTTATGGCCCGGTCACCGATAACGCACAATCCATTTATGAGCTGTCGCTGATTGAGGAAATTCCAGGTATTTCTGCTGAAATAGAAAAAGATTTTGGTTTTAAACCTGATTTTGAGAAATCAAAGCATTACCTTGAGGCCAATGATGGTGCCGGGAATACATTTAAAGCAACAGCAAAGCCGGTTCTGATCGGTACAGCAGTGGTTGGTGCGACGACCATGATCTTTTCGCTGATTCTGGTTATCAAAAAATCACTGGGCATCGAACCGGAACAGGTTCTGAACTTACTGAATCCATATACAATCCTGGGATTTTTATTGGGAGGCGCTGTAATCTACTGGTTCAGCGGGGCATCCATACAGGCTGTGACTACCGGTGCAAGCAGGGCAGTTGCCTATATCAAGAACAATATCAATCTCGACCCGGATGCGCCCAAAAAAGCTGACACGGCCAAATCCAAAGAGGTGGTTAAAATATGTACGCTTTACGCGCAGAAAGGCATGTTAAATATCTTCATAGCCATCTTCTCTTTTGCACTGGCTTTTGCTTTTCTCTCCTCTCCTACCGGATTGACAGAATCAATGACAGGAGAAGAGAAACTGAATTTCGCATTGCCCGTTTCTCTTTTTGTCAGTTACCTTATTTCGATTGCATTTTTCGGCTTATACCAGGCCATTTTTATGGCCAATGCCGGCGGTGCATGGGACAATGCAAAAAAGGTCATTGAAGTTGACATGAAAGAAAAAGGAACTGATCTTCATGCAGCATCCGTTGTTGGCGATACTGTGGGTGATCCATTCAAAGACACTTCATCTGTTGCCATGAATCCTATTATCAAGTTTACCACCTTATTCGGATTGCTGGCCATGGAAATTGCGTTATCAGTTCATTTCAGGCCGGTGGCTCATTATATTGGTATGGCATTTTTTGCGATTGCCTTGTATTTTGTTTACCGTTCATTTTACAAAATGCGTATTAAAGACTAACTTTCAACTACTTGTAGTCCTCAAACTCCTTCCATATGATCGTCAACAACTTTGCAAGAAGACACAACGGGCCATTCGGCGATGAGATTACCAAGATGCTTGAAAAAGTCGGTGTTCGCTCCATCGATCAACTTATAGATCAAACGGTTCCATCCTCCATCCGGATGAAGGAACCGTTAAATCTTCCGAATGGGATGAATGAATACCAATATCTCAACCATATCAAATCCCTCGGGGCAAAAAACAAATTATATAAAAGTTTTATCGGACTGGGATACTATGATACCATTGTTCCTGCGGTCATCCTGCGGAACATCCTTGAAAACCCGGGATGGTACACGGCCTACACTCCATACCAGGCAGAGATTTCACAAGGGAGACTCGAGGCTTTACTTAATTTCCAGACCATGATTTGTGACCTGACGGCCATGCCCATCGCCAATGCATCGTTGCTTGACGAAGGCACGGCGGCCTCAGAGGCTATGATCATGCTTTTCAACAGTCGGTCGCGCGATGCAGTTAAGCGAGGTGCTAACCAATTCTTCGTTTCCGAAAACCTCTTTCCCCAATCGATCGATGTAATCCGTACACGTGCCATTCCTCTGGGAATTGAGCTGATCATCGGACAGCAGAATAGGTTCAATTTCAATGATTTGGTTTTTGGCTGCGTGATACAATACCCGAACCAGCATGGTGCGGTGTGTGATTATTCTTCCATCGTTCAAAAGGCACATGATGCAGGTGCGATGGTTGCTGTTGCTGCTGATCTCTTAAGTTTAACCTTGCTTACTCCTCCAGGGGAATGGGGTGCCGACATCGTATTTGGCTCTACCCAGCGTTTCGGGATTCCGATGGGTTATGGCGGTCCGCATGCGGCATTTTTCGCCACCCGCGATGAATACAAACGCCAGATGCCTGGCCGGATCATCGGCGTATCGGTTGATGCCAACGGCAACAGGGCCTTACGCATGGCCCTCCAGACGCGGGAACAACACATCAAACGTGAGAAGGCCACCTCCAACATTTGTACATCCCAGGTTCTTCTGGCTGTGATGGCAGGCATGTATGGCGTTTATCACGGGCCAAAGGGATTACGCCAGATTGCCCGTCATATTAACATACTTGCAGGGGTGCTATCGCAGGAAGTTCAGAAATACGGGTACAAACAATTGAACGATTATTTTTTCGATACTGTTTTTATCGAACTGCCCGAGGGCGTTTCAGCGGAGCCAATACGCACGGCCGCATTGGAAAGCCAGATGAACCTCCGTTACATTGACGAAAAACACATCGGTGTCAGCATTGATGAAACCACTTCCCTTTCTGATATCAACAAACTCGTTGGAATCTTTGCCAGGGTGAATGGAAAATCTTATGTTGAATTCGTGTGCAACCCCAAGGAGTGTGAAATGATTGCAACGATCCCTTCCACACTGACACGGACATCGGACTATCTTTCACAAAAGGTTTTCAACAGCTATCATTCTGAAACAGAGATGATGCGTTACATCAAGAAGCTGGAAATCAAGGATCTTTCGCTGAACCGCTCCATGATTCCGCTTGGTTCATGCACCATGAAGCTGAATGCCGCTTCTGAATTGTTTGCACTCAGCTACCCGGAATTTGGTGGTATCCATCCATTTGTTCCAAAAGACCAGGCTGAAGGGTACCAGTTGCTGATCTCGGAACTTTCGAAGGACCTGGCGATCATCACCGGATTTGACGCTGTATCATTCATGCCAAATTCAGGGGCTGCCGGAGAATATGCAGGTTTGATGGTCATACGGCAATACCATATCGCCCAGGGGCAGGGACACCGCGATGTCTGTATCATTCCTTCATCGGCACACGGAACCAATCCTGCCAGTGCCGCGATGGCGGGGATGAAGGTTATAGTTGTTAAATGTGATGAGAAGGGGAACATTGACCTTAATGACCTTCGCGAAAAAGCATTTCAATACAAGGATACCCTATCCACATTGATGGTAACCTATCCATCAACACATGGGGTGTTCGAGGAAGAGATACTTGACATCATCCGGATCATTCATGACAACGGTGGACAGGTTTACATGGATGGCGCAAATATGAATGCACAGGTTGGATTGACCAATCCAGGAATGATCCATGCGGATGTGTGTCACCTGAACCTGCACAAAACTTTTGCCATTCCTCATGGCGGCGGTGGACCAGGCGAAGGACCCATCGCTGTTGCCAGGCATCTTTCCCCCTATCTCCCAAAGCATGTCTGTGTTGAAACCGGAGGCCAGGAAGGGATTACAGCAGTTGCATCAGCGCCATACGGAAGTGCGCTTATCCTGACCATTTCATATGCCTACATTAAACTGATGGGTGGTGGCGGACTTACGGAAGCAACAAAAATGGCCATTCTGAATGCCAACTACATCAAATCATGCCTTGAGCCCTATTACCCGATTCTATATTCAGGAAAGAATGGCCGTTGTGCCCACGAAATGATCGTTGACTGCAATACCATAAGCAGGCAAACAGGCATCGGGGCCATTGACATTGCCAAGCGGCTGATGGATTATGGTTTCCATGCTCCCACCGTTGCATTCCCTGTGCACGGCACTTTGATGGTTGAACCCACGGAGAGCGAACCCTACTCTGAACTTAACCGGTTTATTGAAGCCATGGTGATGATCAAGGCAGAAATTGATGAAATCGCATCAGGTAAAGCCGATAAAACGATCAATGTGATCATGAAGGCCCCACACACAGTGCAAATGGTTTCGGCCGATGAATGGAACCTCCCCTATTCAAGACAAAAAGCGGCCTTCCCTGTTGCCTCCTTAATGGAGGATAAGTACTGGCCTACCGTGACGAGGATTGATGATGCGTTCGGAGACAGAAACCTTACCTGCACGGCTTAAACAGGTAGCGAGGTTTTCCTTACCCATTCAGAAATTTCTTCGAGGGCTGTTGTGGCCTGCCGGAAAATTCCAAGATAGCTGATGAATCCATGGATCATATCCTCATACAATGACATGTTTACTGAAACGCCTGCTGCTGCCAGGCGTTTCGCGTAAGCAATCCCATCATCCCGCAATGGGTCGTACGCAGACACGATCACGAGTGCAGGCGGAAGTCCTGAAAGACCGGACGCCCTCAAGGGTGAAGTTCTGGGATCTGCTGCATCATCACTGCTGCTGAGATACATGTTCCAAAACCACTTCAGGGCATCCCTTGTGAGGCTATAGCCATCGGCAAATTCAGCATACGATGGTTTTTCTGGCTGAAAATAATCAGTAACAGGATAGATCAGCACCTGGCCTTTGATGGCCGGCCCGCCTTCATCGCGGATGCGTAAGGCAGTAACCGCTGCCAGGTTGCCGCCGGCGCTGTCACCTGATAAAAAAATCCGGGAAGCATCTCCATTCCACTCCATACAATGTTCTGCAATCCATCGTGATGCATCAAGGCAATCATCTATTGCGGCTGGGAATTTATGCTCAGGTGAAAGCCTGAAATCGACCGAAGTTACAATGCATCCTGCCATCGAACAGATATGTGTGCACATGGGGTCATAGGTATCTAGACTAAATAAAACCCATCCCCCGCCATGGAAGAAAACCATGACCGGAAAGGGCCCTTCGCCTTCAGGAATATAGATCCTGACAGGAATCTCCCTTCCCGAACCCATGAAGGAGGTGTTTTTTATGAACCCAACAGGCATTACCGGAATATTCATCCGTGCCATTCCTTTCTCAACCTGTGCACGGGCTACATCCAGAGGAATCGAATCAATGGCTGGTTCTCCGGCTGCCGCGATGGCCGTAAGCAGGGCTTTGGCTTTTGGGTCAAGTGGCATTTACCTACATTTTTTCAAGACAGCCCTTGATTTTCTGCCAGGTGTTTTCAATGTCATTGTCAAGTCCAACAGAGAAGCGAACAAGCCCTTCTGACAATCCCATTTCCTGTTGGATCTCTTCCGGAATCTCTGAGGATGTACTCTTTCCCGAGTTACTGAAGAGTGTTTTAAAATAGCCCAGACTGACAGCCAGATAACCGACACCGGCAAGTTCCATGAGTTCCATCAGTTTAGCTGCACGCTCGGCTGTCACCATGTCAATGGCAATTATTCCGCCAAAACCGAATTCCGGGACCATCATCTCTTTTAATTTTTTGTGACCCTTATTTCCAGGAAGTCCGGGATAGTTTATTTTTATACCCTCTTCCTTAAATTTTCCTGCCAGGTACATGGCATTGACGGAATGCTGCTTCATGCGAATGTGAAGTGTATGCATGTTTTTCAGGATGCTGGAGGATCGCAAAGGATCCAGTGCAGGACCCAGCAACATGGCTGACCCTGCATTAACATCACTCAGGGAGTTTATGAAATCATTGGAGGCACAAATAGCGCCTGCAACACAATCGTTTTTGCCATTGATGAACTTGGTCATGCTGTAAACAACGACATGCGCTCCCCATCGGTGAGGCGCAACGATCATCGGGGTGAACGTATTGTCGACTACCAGTTTGATGTTGTTTTGATCCGCGATCTTTGCCAGGGCCGGAATGTCAGAAATCTGAAGCAACGGATTGGTCATTGTCTCAGTGTAAATCATCTTCGTATTGGGGCGAATGGCCTGTTTTACAAGGTCGAGGTTGGTGATATCGACAAAGGTCACATCAATGTTAAATTTCTTCACATAATTAAATAGGAAGGCAAAGGTGCCACCGTAGGTTGTAAGACTGCAAACAATGTGGTCGCCACTGCTGCATATCTGCAAAATGGAACAGGTTATGGCAGCCATCCCGGAGGCTGTAACCCAGGCTGATTCGGTCCCTTCCATGGCTGCCAGTGCATCAGCAAGGTATTTGTTGCTGGGGTTCCAATGGCGGGAATAAAGAAAGCATCCCTCGGACTCACCATGAAAGGTATCCATCATTGTCTTAGCCTGCATGAAGGTAAATGTGGCAGAATCGCAAACTGATGGGTTGACATCCCCATATTCGCCGAACTGGAGCAGTTCATAAATTTTTGTTGACGGATCATTTTTCATATCTGGATATTTTGGTTGGTTTCCGGTACAAATTTACAGTATTGTCCAGATAATCGCTTCCAAATAAAGATAAAAATTGATCGTCGAACACTACTTGATTAAGGTCTCAAGCGTTGCATTTTCTAACTTTTCGAATGTACAGTCCCTGATTTCTTTAAATACCTTCCGGATGTTGCAGGCCGTCTCATCTTTACAAAATTCACAGGATTGGTATGCTTTTTCTGACACGCATGATAACAATGCAATGGGGCCTTCAAATTGGCGCACAATTTCAGCCAGATTGACATCTTTGGGTTGCCGCAGCAGGAAATAACCACCTGCTTTTCCTAATTTGCTTCCCAGGATTCCTATTTTCTTCAATTCCAGCAAAATGTTTTCGAGAAACCTTTGCGGGAGTTTTTCACTTTTCGCCAGGTCACTGATCAACATGGGCCCTTTCCCATATTCACGGGCAAGCCTAGTGAGTGCAACCATTGCATATCGTGTTTTCTGAGAGAGCATGGCAAATGGGTTATCCGTTTTTACTGATTTCCTTTAACTTGTTTAAATCCTTGATGATGATTTTTCTTCCTTCAAAACCTATCAGCCCCTCTTTGTTGTAAGTAGATAACACAGAGATAACATTTTCGTGGGAACAGGCAGCAAATTCGGCGATCTCCTTTCTTGTCATTGTAAATTCATATTCCGAATTCCGGTATACATTTTCCCATAGAAAAATCAGGATATCCGCAATCCGGCCATGTACATGATTGTGCGCCAGGCTGATGAAATTGAAAATGGAAGACTGAAACATGTCAGACGACCGCTCAACCATGGCCAGAAGGAACTTACCATGATTTACCAGTGTATCTAATACTTTCCGGCTGTCTAAAAAGCAGATATCACAATCCTCGACCGCAATGATCGAAAAAATATTTTTCTCCTTAAAGAATAAATTCGCCTGTCCGATCAGTTTGGGACCTGAAACCACCGTCATGATATAACATTTTTTCAGATCCTTCTGATAGGTGAATTTTACAATCCCCTTGTGAAGAAAACCAATGCTGGTTGAATTTGCACCCTGCTTTAAAATCACCTCTCCCTTTTTAAAGTGCAACTGGTTTGCACTGCCGCAAATATCACTCCGTTCACTTTCACTTAAATAAAAGCCTGTTAGCGTATTTAAAACGCAACTTTTGCAATTGAAAAGGTGGTCCCTATTTTCAACTGAATCCATATTTTTTAATGTTAGGGTATGTAAAATTTAATGTCCCAGTATTGAATCTTTTGGACAAATGTACACTAAAATGGTGGACATAGTGTATATTTTTGTAAAAAATTAAATTGACCATGGATGTAAACAAAATCACCCTCTACGGAGGCTTTGGAAAAGATGGTTCGGCTGAGAAGGTAAACGAATTCAGCATGGAGGTTGGAGACATTGTCAGCATTGTCGGACCAACAGGTTGCGGCAAGACGACCCTGATCAACGATATCGAACTTTTTGCCAATCAAAACACGCCATCGGGCAGGCGGGTAACCATCAATGATGAACCTGTACCGGAGGATTTTATCTTCGATCCCTCAAATCACCCCATCGCCTTGATTTCACAACACACGAATTTCCTGAGCGATCTGCCTGTTCAAGAATTTCTCACAATTCATGCCACCGTACGAGGAGCAAAGGATGTTGAATCGATCATCACCGAGACGCTTAATTTTGCCAATGAACTTACCGGGGAAGCCATCATCAGGGACATCGGAATGACTGAATTGTCGGGTGGGCAGACCAGGTCATTGCTTATTGCAGATGCTGTTGTCATCGGCAATTCTCCTATTATTTTGCTGGATGAGATCGAAAATGCGGGGATCCATCGTTCAAAGGCGCTTGAACTACTGAAGCGGTATAAAAAAATATTTGTCTTCGTCACGCACGACCCCTGTATTGCCCTTATGTCGGATTTCAGAATCGTTATGAAAAACGGGGCGATGCAACAACTGATCACCACCCGCCTGGAGGAGAAGAATGTTGCGACTAAAATGAAACAGATCGATGACATGATGCTTGATTTCAGGCAGATCATCCGGTCGGGCGATGAGCTTACCGAATCTGTGTTCAAGGATAGTTTTAAAGTGTTAACCTTTTAATATGACTATATGAAACTCGTAATTTTTGCCGGTCCTCCAACCTGTGGAAAAACTACCGTAATCAGGCAGATATTGAAGCGTATGGCTACGAGGCTGATTAAAACAGCCTATCTTAAAATCGATGTTCTTTATGCTGATGACGATACCATCATTCAAAAGGAATTTGGTATCCCGGTTAAGAAAATCTATTCGGGAGAGTTGTGTCCCGACCACTGCAATGTAGTGGTGCTGGATGAGGCTGTTGAATGGGCGGAGAGGTCGGGGGCAAGCTATCTTTTTGTCGAAACAGCCGGACTTTGTCTACGCTGTTCTCCCTATGTAGAAAATTCATTGGGTATTGTTGTCCTTGAAGCGACAAGCGGCATGAATCTTCCCAGGAAAATCGGGCCGATGCTCACATTGGCCGATATCAGTGTGATCACAAAAATCGATCTCATTTCGCAGGCGGAGAGGGAGGTGTTCCGGTATCGCGTGCTTGAATCGGCCAAAGGGATAACGGTCGTGGAAAGCAATGCTTTGTACGGCATCGGGATCGATCCCATTGTAAAACAAATCCTTAAAACCCCTGAGGTGGAGTTCCCCATGTTTCTCAGGGGAAACCCTCCCGTGGGAACATGCACCATCTGTGTAGGGAAAAAAGAGATCGGTGCGAAAAATCATTTCGGGGTTCTCCGCACGCTCGATCAGGAGCTCTTTTATGTTGGTGAATAATAAAACTATGCTGAAAAAAGGAATATATCTGGATAACGCAGCAACAACCAGTGTTGACGAAAGGGTGATCCAGGCTATGCTCCCTGGTTTCACCCAAGTATACGGGAATGCCTCAAGTCTCCATCATTTTGGCACCCAGGCAAAGGAGTTAATGGAAAATTCCAGGGCAACAATTGCCCGTTGCATCGGGGCAGAAACCAGTGAGGTATATTTCACCTCCAGCGGAACAGAATCCAATAACTGGGCGTTGAAAAGCATCGCAAGGGCAAACCGTCATAAAGGCAGGCACATCATCGTTTCAGCCATTGAACATGACTGCATCCTGAATACCTGCAACTGGCTTACCGATGAGGGTTTTTTCGTGACATACCTGCCGGTCGATTCAGATGGAATGGTCGATATTTTTGCACTGAAACAGTCCATAAATCCAAAAACCATCCTCGTTTCGGTCATGCACGCCAACAATGAAATTGGCACCATCGAACCCATTGAGGAGATCAGCCGGATCTGCAAAGAAAACCAGGTCTACTTTCATTCCGATGCCTGTCAGTCATTCGGAAAAATCCCGGTCGATGCGGACAAAACGGGGATGGACCTGCTCACGATCAATTCCCACAAAATCTACGGCCCAAAAGGCATTGGGGCTTTATATATCAGGAAAGGAGTCAACATAGTTCCTCTTTTGCATGGAGGCGGTCAGGAGTCTGGTTTACGGTCATCCACCGAAAACATTCCGGCCATTGTGGGATTTGCCAGGGCTGCTGAACTTTGCCTTCATGAAATGAATCATGAAGCAGCCCGGTTAACCTTTCTCCGGGAAAAACTAGTCCGGGTGCTACAGTCGGAATATGAAAGCTTTTACATCAATGGACATCCCGAATTGCGGTTACCTGGTCATCTGAGTTTTAGTTTTCATGGCCTGGAGGGTGAAACCATCCGGTTGCTTCTTTTGCTCGATGAGATGGGCATTGCTGTTTCAGCAGGATCGGCCTGCTCTTCCAATGATAAGTCGCACAATACTTCGCATGTGCTCCAGGCTATCGGACTCAATCCCCTGGAGGCAAGGGGGGCGATCAGGGTGAGTATGGGCCGGTTTACCTCAGAAAATGACGTCGAGGTTTTCATTCACTCCCTGAGGGGTGTTTTAAACAGTTTGACCTCCATATTTTCTACAAATTCAAATTTTTGCAGTTAACAATGAAAAACGAAAATAAAGATGGAAACAGTAGTAAAAGAAAGTAAAACCTTCGGTTTATTACCGCAACTCAACTGCGGGGTATGTGGTTATAAAACCTGTGAGGAATTCGCTGAAGCAGTGGACAAGTCGGAAGCCAAAATAAAGCTTTGCATCCACATAAAGCCCAACGGATCGGAATCCAAAAGTGCCTCCAATTGCATTAATTGCAAAGATGCCGGTCAGATGGGTGAAAAGATGAACTGGAAAGATCATCTGAAACGGGATTTTGATTTCATCCTTGATTCCTTTGACAATGAGCCAGGACCAAGGGAGACCATCCTGCCCTATAATCCGCAACTTATTAAGGAACTTGGTGTAAAGAAAGGAGATGTCATGATTGGCCGTCCGATGGGAATGTCGTGCGGATGCCCCATCACCCATTGCGGTGTCGTGACCGATTCTGATCCCAGGAATGGGGTAATCAACTGGTGGGTTACCGGGCCACTCAGGCCAAGGGCTGAAGGATTTGTGGATATCGGGTATTATGTTGCGCAGGGTTATGAAGGAATCATCAAGGAATCGAAGGAAAAGATTGAGCTGGGCCGGAGGTACTGGTTTCTGCCCCGCCGATGTATGTTGCAGTGGCGGCACAGTGGTTTGGTAAATGCCATCACCCGGTTACCCGATGGAAGTTTTAAAGTTAGAATTGAGGGACTTTTCATCGGATAGAGGCCGGTGGCGTAAAATATCATTGAAACTGATTCCATCATCCCATTTATTGGTTGGGATGGTGGAATTCTCTTTTATTTCCAAGACTTAGGGTTGGTGGTGTTCATGCATCCACATGATATTTTACTATCTTTGCGAATTCCATAAAAATCAGAAAAATGAAATACGATATCATTGTCATAGGTAGTGGCCCGGGCGGTTATGTTGCTGCGATCCGTGCAGCCCAGCTGGGTTTCAAAGTCGGTGTCGTCGAACGTGCTGAACTGGGAGGAATTTGCCTCAACTGGGGATGCATTCCTACAAAAGCCTTGCTTAAAAGTGCCTCTGTTTTCCAGTACCTTCACCATGCTTCTGAATATGGGATTGTTGCAGGTGAGGCCCATGCAGATTTTCCGGCTATTGTTAAACGCAGCCGTGATGTTGCTGATCAGATGAGCAAAGGAATTCAATTCCTTCTTAAAAAGAATAAAATCGAACATATCCAGGGATTTGGAAAGGTAAAGCCAGGAAAAATCGTTGAGGTGACAGATGACTCAGGAACAAAAACGGAATATACAGCCAATCATATTATTCTCGCCACCGGAGCAAGGTCGCGCGAATTGCCAAACCTCAAACAGGATGGCAAAAAGATTATCGGGTACCGTGAAGCGATGACACTGCCATCCCAGCCCAGGTCGATGGTTGTGGTGGGTTCCGGCGCAATCGGTTCTGAGTTCGCCTGGTTTTATCATACACTTGGAACAAAGGTATCTCTCGTTGAAGTTTTGCCAAACATCGTCCCTGTTGAAGATGAAGATGTTTCAAAGGCGCTTGAACGTTCATTTAAAAAAGCCGGGATGAAAGTAATGACCGGGGTTTCAGTGGAATCGATTGACAGTTCAGGAGAAGGATGTAACGTTCTTATCAGGACCAAAAAGGGAGATGAAATCATTGAATGTGATGTTGTTTTATCCGCCGTGGGTATTGCAACGAATATTGAAGGAATCGGCCTTGAAGAAACCGGCATCCTGACCGAACGGGGCAAGGTGATCGTTGATGACTATTACAAGACCAACATCGAAGGTTTTTATGCCATTGGCGATATTGTTCATGGTCCTGCCCTCGCACATGTTGCCTCACATGAAGGGATCATCTGCGTAGAGAAGATTGCTGGAAAGCACGTTGAACCGCTTGATTACGGCAATATCCCCGGATGTACATACACCCATCCGGAAATTGCATCGGTAGGCATGACAGAGAAAGCTGCAAAAGAGGCCGGTTATGAGATATTGGTTGGGAAATTCCCATTTACAGCCTCTGGAAAAGCCACTGCATCAGGAGCCCGGGATGGCTTTATCAAGGTGATTTTTGATAAAAAATACGGTGAATGGCTTGGCGCCCATATGATTGGGGACAATGTAACGGAGATGATCGCGGAAGTTGTTGTTGCAAGGAAACTTGAAACTACCGGCAAGGAGATCATTGAATCAGTTCATCCTCATCCTACCATGTCGGAAGCGATCATGGAGGCCGTTGCTCAGGCTTACGGGGAGTGCATTCATTTGTAAATTACGTCATGCGTGAAAAGATAACGATATATGGAAATTATTAAGACTCCCCTGGAAGGGCTGTTGATCATCAAACCGGATGTATTTGAAGATGAACGCGGATATTTTTTCGAATCCTTTAATTATGACAAACTCCTGCAGGTTGGGCTTGATTTGAAGTTCATGCAGGACAATGAGTCCAAGTCCAAAAAGGATGTTCTCCGGGGGCTTCATTACCAGGCTCCTCCATTCGCGCAGGGCAAGCTGGTGCGTGTAATGCGTGGTTCAGTGCTTGATGTGGCCGTGGATATCAGGAAAGAATCTCCAACATATGGAAAATGGGAATCAATTGTACTTTCTGGTCAAAATAAATGGATGTATTGGATCCCTCCCGGATTTGCACATGGGTTTGCCACCCTGGAGGATGATACCATCTTCTTTTATAAATGCACCAATGTGTACAGTAAAGTATCTGAAGGCAGCATTCTATGGAATGATCCTGACCTGAATATCAACTGGGGTATTGATCATCCGATGATCTCCGATAAAGATAAGGTTTCTCCACGGTTCAATGAGGTGGTAAGTCCATTTTAATATGATGAAAATGACAAAAAAAGGATATTATTTTCTGGGTGGTTTAGGACTGATTTTGGCATGTACTTTATCTCTCTGCGCCGTTTTGGATGTAAAAAACCAGGACAAAGAATACAAAGGTCTTTTTTCCAGACACATGAAGATATTCGCACCTGCTGCTCCTGCAAAGGCCAGTTTTGCCGGACAAGAGATCCCTCAGGATTTGTTTTATGTTAAGGAGGCCTTTGAGCGTGAGATCATGGCCAACACATTCATGCACACTTCGACGATGCTGATGTTCAAGCGCGCAAACCGGTGGTTCCCGGTTATCGAACCCATTCTGAAAAAGAACGGGATCCCTGATGATTTCAAATTCCTTGCCCTTGCTGAAAGTAATCTCGCCAATGTCGTTTCACCTGCAGGTGCTGAAGGATACTGGCAATTCATCAAGCCAACCGGACTGAGTTATGACCTGGAAATAAATGACAATGTAGATGAACGCTACAATATGGAGAAGTCAACCCAGGCTGCATGTGATTATTTCAAAGATGCTTTCAAAAAATTCAACAACTGGACCCTTGTGGCCGCCTCCTACAACCGGGGATTGGATGGACTTGACAAGGCCTTGGATAAACAGGGTGTGGCCGATTATTATGACCTGTATCTCAACGAGGAGACAGCCCGTTATATTTTTCGCATCATAGCCATGAAAGAGGTTTACAACCATCCTGTACGCTATGGGTTTTACCTTCGCCAGGCTGATTTTTACCCCGAGATTCCCTCCCGGCTTTTAGCCATTGACAGCACCATATCCAACCTGCCTGATTTTGCCAAGCGCCTTGCGATAAACTATCGGATTCTGCGGGAGATGAATCCATGGATCCAGAGTTATACGCTTCCAAACAAGTCCAGGAAAATTTACATCTTTAAAATCCCGGTCGAGGGTGCATTGAATTATGAAGCACTGATGAAAAAAAATCCGCTGCATGAAACTTTTTTTCATGATACGCTGAAAATCAACGAAGTTCACTAATTATATTGCTTTTGGCGACTCCTGTGGAAGAGCATTTGGAAGTTTTCGGTGCCAGGGTTCACAATCTGAAAAATATCGACCTGGTCATTCCCCGGCACAAACTGGTAGTTTTCACCGGGTTAAGTGGCAGTGGAAAATCGTCGCTTGCCTTCGACACCATATATGCCGAAGGCCAGCGGCGCTACATGGAGACCTTTTCGGCCTATGCCAGGCAATTCATCGGCAATCTGGAAAGACCTGATGTTGATAAAATCAACGGACTTAGCCCTGTTATATCCATTGAACAGAAATCAACGAACAGGAATCCGCGTTCAACCGTGGGCACCATCACAGAGATTTATGATTTCATGCGGCTTCTTTTTGCACGGGCTGCCGATGCCCATTCATACATCACCGGGGAGCAAATGGTCAGGTACAGTGAACAGCAGATTGTGGATTTGATCATTTCGAACTATTCAGGAAAAAACATCCTGATTCTGGCACCGGTGGTCAAAGGACGTAAAGGGCATTACCGTGAATTGTTTGAACAAATCCGCAAACAGGGATTTCTCAATGTGCGTATCGATGGGGAAGTTAAGGAGATCAGTCATGGACTTCAATTAGACCGGTACAAAATCCATGATGTTGAAATTCTGATTGACCAGGTAAGCGTAAAACCTGATTCAAAATCCAGGCTTGCTGGTTCGGTCAATCTGGCCATGCGTCATGGAAAGGATGTTCTTATGGTTCTTGACCTTTCAAGCGAAACGGTACGCCATTTCAGCCGGTTACTGATGTGTCCAACTTCAGGAATTTCATACAGTGAGCCGGAACCGAACTCATTTTCCTTCAATTCTCCTTATGGTGCATGTCCAAATTGTAACGGGCTTGGCACGGTTTCTGAGATCGATCTAAATAAAATTATCCCCGATCGTTCAAAAAGCATCAGAAAGGGAGCCATTGTCCCCATCGGTGAGTATAAAAATTCCTGGATTTTCAAACAGATTGAGGCCATCGGTGAAAAATACGGGTTTGACCTCAACACGCCCATTTCGGAGATATCTGAAAATGCAATCCACGTTATTCTGAATGGATCAGATGAAGTGTTCAGGGTAAAAAACGAATACCTTGGTGTATCTTCAAGCTACTCGCTGAATTTCGAAGGAATTGTAAGCTTCATCAACTCCCAGCATGCAGAAGCTGCACCGGCCAGCATCATGAAATGGGTAAGCAGCTTTATGAATAAAATGGCTTGTCCTGAATGCAGTGGCGCGAGGTTGAAGAAGGAATCGCTCTTTTTCCGGATTGGGGGGAAAAACATTTCTGAACTGGCCAATACAGACCTGGTGAATCTTTCAGTTTGGTTTGACCAGCTTTCAGCTCAGCTGGATGAACGAAAACGAACTATTTCTTATGAGATCATCCGGGAGATAAGAAACCGTATCCAGTTCCTGCTTGATGTCGGCATTGGGTACCTTACTTTGAATCGCACAGCGCGCAGTCTCTCAGGTGGAGAAAGCCAGCGGATCAGGCTGGCCACGCAGATTGGCTCACAGTTGGTTGGCGTTCTCTATATCCTGGACGAACCCAGTATCGGGCTCCACCAGCACGATAATCTCCGGTTAATTCATGCATTGAAAAGTCTGCGCGATGCAGGAAACTCAGTCATTGTTGTGGAACACGACCAGGAGACCATCATGGCAGCCGATCATGTGATCGACATTGGTCCCGGAGCAGGCATACACGGTGGCAGAATTGTTGCCCAGGGGACTCCAGAGGAGATCAAGAAAAATGGTCATCTTACCGGTCTTTATCTGAGTGGAAAACGGAAAATCAACATCCCGGGCGAGCGTCGGAAAGGAAATGGTAAACTGCTCACATTGACCGGGGCTTCGGGCAATAACCTGAAGGATGTGGAGCTGACGCTTCCCTTGGGCAAACTCATCTGCATTACCGGGCTATCGGGCAGCGGAAAGTCCTCTCTTATCAACGAAACCCTCTACCCCATCCTGAGTCAGTATTTCTACAAATCTGATCAGAAACCACTCCCTTATAAAACAATTGACGGGATAAAAAATATCGACAAGGTAATTGAAATTGATCAGTCTCCTATCGGACGGACACCCCGTTCCAATCCGGCAACCTACACCAAGGTATTTGACGACATACGCAAGCTCTTTGCTGAACTTCCGGAATCCAAGATGCGCGGGTATCTTCCCGGCCGGTTTTCCTTCAATGTTAAGGGCGGCCGGTGTGAAACCTGCAAAGGTGCCGGACTGCGCGTAATTGAGATGAACTTTTTACCAGACGTCTATGTCCTATGTGAAACCTGTCATGGCCATCGTTATAACCGTGAAACCCTTGAAGTTCGCTACAAAGGCAAATCCATCAACGACGTCCTCAATATGACCATTGAGCAGGCTGTCGTATTTTTTGAGAACATCTCATTCATTGTTCACAAAATCAACACCTTAAATGAGGTTGGATTGGGGTATATCACCCTTGGACAACAATCAACGACCCTCTCCGGAGGGGAAGCGCAGCGCGTAAAACTGGCCACTGAGCTCTCCAAAACAGATACGGGCAATACCATCTACATTATGGATGAACCAACCACCGGATTGCATTTCGAGGATGTCAAAGTATTGCTGTGCGTACTTAACAAACTGGTTGCCAAAGGGAATACGGTACTGGTCATAGAGCACAATATGGAGGTGATCAAAGTTGCAGATCATGTGATTGATATGGGTCCTGAAGGAGGTGAACGGGGTGGCGAGGTTCTTGCACAGGGTACGCCGGAACAAGTTGCGAACCATCCCACGAGTTTCACCGCCCTATATCTCAAACAAATCCTCGGTTTAAACTGATATTTATGTACTTTTGATCCATTAAAGCGGCAATTATGGAATTGGAAGACATTGAGAAGTTGAAGGAGTCGATCCAGCCTAAAAACTGGTCGGAAACCATCAGCTACGACACCTGGGAAATTTTCAAGGTAATTTCGGAGATGGTTGAAGGTTTCGAAAAATTAAGCAGGATTGGCCCATGTGTCTCCATCTTTGGATCAGCACGTGTTAAAGAGAGTCATGCCTATTACAAACTTACAGAAGAGATTGCCTATCTGATGACCAAAGCAGGCTTTGGGATTATCACAGGGGGTGGTCCCGGAATCATGGAGGCTGCAAATAAGGGAGCCCATTTCGCAGGGGGAAAATCAGTTGGGTTAAATATCAACCTTCCGTTCGAACAAAATCCCAACCCCTTTATTGATCGCAACAAGCTGTTAAATTTCAACTTCTTCTACGTAAGGAAAACAATGTTCATGCGGTATTCCATGGGTTTTGTCGCATTGCCGGGAGGATTTGGCACCCTCGATGAACTCACGGAGGCCATTACCCTGATTCAGACACATAAGCTGGTTCGTTTTCCAATCATTTTGGTCGGTACTGCATACTGGCAGGGATTGATTGAATGGCTAAAAACGACGGTATTGCATGAAAAAAACATCAATTCCGAAGATATGGAAATTTTCAAAGTGGTTGATACTGCTCAGGAGACAGTAAATTGCATCACTGATTTCTATAAGACTTACGCACTGAAGCCCAACTTCTAAAATGGTCTATTAATTTGATTATTTTTGCATAACAAATAAAACGCCCTTCATGCCTCCAAGGAGAAAGAAAAAAGAACCTCGTGATATTCTTATTGAGACAATCGTTAAGGCTATGACTGACAAGATTGCCAGAAACCCGGTGATCATGGATTTATCAGGCATTAAAGGTGCCGTGTGTGATGCTTTTATCATTTGCCATGGGAATTCACGTACCCAAACAGAGGCCATCGCTGATCATGTGATCGGGGAGGTCAAAAAACATACGGGAGAAAATCCATGGCATAAAGAGGGATTTGAAAATGCGGAATGGATATTGATCGACTATAGTGATGTTGTCATCCATGTATTCCAGGAAGAACGGCGCAAATTCTACAATATAGAGCAGTTATGGGCCGATGCTGTAATTAAAAAGGTTGACACAAAAGAAGAATAAGTACTACATATTTTTTGGAATCAGACAGAATGGCAGAAAAAGGAAAGAGTTTCATACCTCCCAAAGGAAAAAGGCCGAAATTTAGTTTTTACTGGATTTACGCAATCCTGGCAATTGTATTCATTGCCATACAGTATTTTAATTATTCGAATCCTGTAAAAGAGATAACCTGGACCAAGCTGGAAGAGTTGCTGACGAAGCAGGATGTTGATAAAATTGTCATTGTCAACAAGGAAAAGGCTGAAATCTATATTAAAAAGGAGAAACTTAAATCAGATACGGCTTACAAGGATTTTCTTAAACGCAGCTTTGGCAGTTCCTCCTCAACAAGCCCTGAATATACCTATCAGGTTGGCTCTGAGGAAATTTTTCATGGATTGATGAAGGATACCCGCGACAGTGTTGTTTCCCGAATGAGAAAAGACAGCATTCCAGTGGCCCAGGTTTCTGAATTCCAGAAACAATATCCTTATCCACCATCAACGGATACAAGGAAAGATGTTTTCGGAGATATTTTCGGATACCTTCTGCCCATCATTCTGCTGGTAGGTGCCTGGTTCCTGATCATGCGCTTTATGAGCAAAGGCGGCGGCGGCGGCGGTGGTCAGATATTCAATATTGGCAAATCAAAGGCCCAGCTTTTCGACAAAGATACCAGTGTGAGCATTACGTTTAATGATGTTGCAGGTCTTGAAGAAGCGAAGGTTGAAATCATGGAAATAGTAGATTTCCTGAAGAACCCGTCTAAATATACAAACCTCGGTGGGAAAATTCCTAAAGGGGCTTTGCTTGTCGGTCCCCCGGGAACAGGGAAAACTTTGCTGGCAAAGGCTGTTGCAGGTGAAGCAAAGGTCCCGTTTTTCTCCATCTCCGGTTCCGATTTCGTTGAAATGTTTGTTGGCGTTGGGGCTTCACGTGTCCGCGATCTTTTCCGGCAGGCGAAAGAGAAGGCACCCTGCATTATATTCATTGATGAAATTGATGCCATTGGCCGTGCCCGTGGCCGGAATGCAATTACAGGCGCCAACGATGAACGTGAAAATACGTTGAACCAGTTGCTTACTGAAATGGATGGTTTTGGAACCAACGCCGGCGTTATCATCCTTGCAGCTACGAACCGGGCTGATATACTTGACCGCGCCCTGATGCGTGCAGGAAGGTTTGACCGCCAGATCAATGTTGAACTTCCTGACCTGGAAGAGCGAAAAGCAATTTTCAAGGTCCATCTGAAGCCACTGAAACTCGATCCGGGCCTCGATGTCGACTTCCTTGCCAAACAAACTCCAGGTTTTTCAGGCGCTGATATTGCCAATGTCTGCAATGAATCTGCCCTGATTGCTGCCCGCAAGAATAAAACAATCATTGAAAAACAAGACTTCCTGGATGCCATCGACCGCATAATCGGCGGACTGGAGAAGCGCAACAAGATCATCTCGGTTCACGAGAAAAAGGTGATTGCCTATCATGAATCAGGCCATGCCACAACCAGCTGGTTGCTTGAATACGCACATCCTCTGGTAAAGGTGACCATTGTCCCGCGCGGCAAAGCATTGGGTGCCGCCTGGTATTTGCCTGAAGAACGACAAATCACTACCTATGAGCAGATGTTTGATGAAATAACTTCAGCCATGGGAGGTCGCGCATCGGAGGAGATAATTTTCGGCAAGGTTTCAACAGGAGCCTTAAACGATCTGGAAAAGGTCTCAAAACAGGCCTATGCCATGGTGGTCTATTTCGGTTTGAACAAGGAAATCGGAAATATCAGCTTTTATGACTCAAGCGGTCAGAATGAATATGCATTCCAGAAACCCTACAGTGAAAAAACTGCCGAGACGATTGACCAGGAGGTGCGTAAGATCGTTGAAACAGCTTATGAAAGGGCAAAACAAATCCTGAGTGAAAACAGGGGAAAACTTGAAAAACTTGCATCGCTGTTACTTGAGCGGGAAGTTATATTCAGAGAAGACCTTGAAGAGATATTTGGCAAACGCCCGTGGGATAAGGAAGAAGAGAAACCACCTTTACCAACCCTTTTATCTTAACCTGATCCTGATCATCCTATGGAAGAGAGCACAGCCAGAGAAAAAATCTTAAAAAAGGTCAGGGATGCCCTGATCGAAAAAACAGAACCACCCTATCCAATCATTGACCAGGATTCGTCAGTGTACCGTGAAATGACGGGCCCACTTGATGTTACATTTGCCGAGGAGTTGGTGCGGATCGCCGGAAAGTTCGTTTACTGCGAAAACGAAGATGAGTTTATTGCGACCCTGCAGTCTTTTATACTCGAAAAAGACTGGGGCCTGCTCTTTTGTCAGGATCCCAAAATCCATCATCTGCTTAAAGCTGCCGGGATTCCTTTTGAATCTCATACTGAAGTGATTCTGGATGCAAGGATCGGCATTACCCGTTGTGAATACCTCATTGCCAGGCTGGGTGCTGTAATGGTGTCATCGAGACTATGCCTAGGCCGGAAAATCACGGTATATCCCGAAATTCACCTTGTTCTTGCATATACATCTCAACTTGTTCCTGATTTAAAGCAAGCATTATCGAATTTAAAGAAAAAATACCGGGATAATTTTCCATCCATGGTTTCGCTGATCTCTGGTCCCAGCCGCACAGCGGATATCGAAAAGACGCTGGTAATGGGAGCCCACGGACCAAAAGAGCTCTATGTTTTTTTAATCGATGATTCAACACCAGCAACCTAATCAAACTTAGGATGAGTAATTTCTGGACCCGGACCATAACCGGTTTGTCGATGGTGTTCATCCTGCTCGCTGCACTCTGGTTTAGTGGCTGGGTTTTCATGGTTATATTCCTGGTCATCAATATTCTCGGCTTATGGGAATTTTATGGACTCATTACCAAAGAAGAAATTCAACCTCAGAAGTATTATGGAATCGCTGCGGGCACACTTTTATATGTGGTTACAGCCGTCACAAGTTTAATTCCCCATTCGCCTGAGGATCATCTTTGGTTTAGTCTTATCCCATTCATCCTGCCAATTCCTCTGTTTTCACTAACATTTATCGTGGAAGTTTACAGAAAGAGGCCGAATCCCCTGGTTAACATTGCCGTGACCACTTTGGGGTTTTACTATGTGTCGCTTCCATTTTCGCTGTTGATTTATTTCAACAATGCTGATGTGCTTCACTTTTGGGGGATGCCGGTTATCCTGGTTGGTTATTTTATCTTTACCTGGCTTTATGATACAGCGGCCTACCTCTATGGCAGGCAGTTTGGAAAACATAAGTTATTTGAACGGATCTCTCCAAAGAAAACCTGGGAAGGCACCATTGCAGGAGCCATTGTCACGTTATTTTCAGCATTCCTTCTTCATCTCCTGGTCACCGATCTCCCGCTAACCGACTGGCTGGCGCTGGCCTCTATGGTCCTGTTCTTCGGCACCCAAGGGGATCTCGTGGAATCACTCATCAAACGAAGCCTGAATATCAAAGATTCCGGAAGCATCCTTCCCGGACATGGCGGAATACTTGATCGTTTCGACACAATGCTTATTTCAGCGCCTTTTGTATTTTTGTATTTCTTTTTTAGACATGTTATCTGACATTTATGACAATACACAAAGAGGGGTATAAGACCATCATTATCGCATTCTTATTTGTTGCAGCGGTTCTTTTGGCATTCAATGACATATTGGTTGACCAAACCTGGTTTCATTACTGCCTGTATGTGCTGGGTTTGTGGTTTTTTATAATGATCATCCGCTTTTTTCGTTCGCCCAAGCGCGAAACAAACGGAGGAGATAAGGTGATTCTTTGTCCTGCAGATGGTAAAATTGTTGTTATTGAACGAACCATTGAACCTGAATATTTCAAGGACGAACGGATACAAGTGTCCATCTTTATGTCAGCCACCAATGTGCATGTCAACTGGTTTCCAGTGGCTGGCGAGATTGTCTATTACTATTATCATCCTGGCAAGCACATGGTGGCCTTCAATCCAAAGGCTTCTCTTGAAAATGAGCGTGCGACCACGGTCATTCAAACCATGGATCACCGTAAAATACTGGTTCGTCAAATTGCAGGGGCCATGGCCCGAAGAATCAAATGTTATCCAAAGGTTGGTGAACCTGTTCAGCAAGGCGAAGAGCTCGGTTTTATTAAATTCGGATCCCGTGTTGACCTGTTGTTGCCCGTGGATACGAAACTTGAGATCTCCCTGAATCAAAAGGTAGTTGGAAAGCGAACCGTCATTGGCCACCTCAGTTAAATTCTGCTACCCTTCAAGCGCCCGTTTAAGAAATACATTCAGAGGATACATTGCCTTAAATGCAATTCCGGCCATTTCAGTAAAGTGATCGGAGCCAATCATTTCATCTCTTACAGGATAAGATAAGATATAATGTTTGTGTTTCAGAAGATCGATTTCCTCAAAGTCTTTTGGAAAATCTTTCGGAGCCATCTTGGCCTTATCCATTTCTGCCAAACCGTTGCTGTACTTTTTTAACCTCTTCTCTTCGAGGATGGTTTTGAACTCTGTCACATTATAATAGATCTCTTTTCTGATTTTTTTGAGTTGATCGGGCTCAGGCATATACACTCCGGCAGAAAGAAATGACCCGCCCGGCTGAAGATGAATGTAATAACCGGGCCCGCAGCTTTTCCGTCCGGCGCGTGTTATCCAGGCACCCATGTTGATCTTATATGGAGATTTATCTTTGGAGAACCGCACATCACGGAAGATGCGAAACATGCAATCCTTTGCAGCGACATATTTTACTGCATCATCAAATTTCGCTATCAATGGAATCATTGAATTTACCATCAATTCAACCTCGTTCCTGGCTGCCTCAAATTGTGTTTTATTTGCATGGAACCATTCACGGTTGTTATTCCCCTCAAGCTGAGTGAGAAAATCGAGCACCAGTTTTTTCATTGCTATTTTCTTTAAAGCAAATGTACATGACATTTTGTTATTAAAAAATCTTCAAAATGGCCTCACCTTTTTCATTTTTCCTGATTAAGCACTAAATGGAAATATGAAAACCGGAGCCCTGGTCAGCATGCTGCTTCTTTTTTTGTTCGTTGAAGGATTTGCTCTAGGAGAGCGCACTCCTGCAGGATGCCGTTCCTCCTCCATGGGCGGGGCATCTGTTGCCCTAAGCGATCTCTGGTCGACAAGTAACAATCAGGCCGGTACAGCATGGCTTCAGGGAATCAGTGCAGGCCTATATGTTGAAAACCGTTTTTTACTCAAGGAGCTTATGTTTCAACAGATTGGGATTGCCCTGTCAATGAAGGCAGGAACATTTGGCCTCATGGTGAATCGTTTTGGAAACAACAGTTACAATGAATTAAAAGCAGGATTGAGCTATGCCCGGAAATTCGGGACCCATTTTTCTGTTGGTGTTCAAATGAACTACCTCCGGATTTATGTGATGGATGACTATGGCACAAAAAATCTGTTTTCCTGTGAAATCGGACTGATGTACAAGACTGATCAGCACCTGACAATCGGAGTTCAATTACTTAACCCGATTCCTGTTAAAATCACCACACAACCAGCTGAGCAATTACCTGTAGTTATTTGTGTTGGTCTCTCCTATCAATTTTCCGATGCGTTCATGGCAACCATTGAAGCGGAAAAGGGCCTGGAGCATAAACTGCAGTTCAGGGCTGGCGCGGAGTACCGTTTTACCAAATGCTTCTATTCCCGGCTCGGCATTGCCACCGCTCCCATGTCGTTCTCATTTGGATTTGGTCTTGCGTTCGGAAAAATAAAAGTTGATATGGCATCTGAATATCACCAGGAATTGGGATTTAGTCCGTCAGTTTCATTCGTTTATTCAACCAGCAAATAAGGGCAAACGATGTCAAGGATCCATCAGATAATCATTGGGGTTTTCATTTTTTCGGTCATTCCGGCGATGTTGACAGGGCAGGTGGAACAACTTGGAGATCAGATTGAGAAATCAGCAGAAATACTTGAAACGGAGCTTGATTACGCTGAGATTCTTGAGGAGCTGACGGAGCTTTCCGGGAGCCCAATTAACATTAACAATATCAACGAAGAGGAGATCAATACAATCCCTTACCTAACATCTGTTCAACGTAAAGGCCTTCTCGATTATCTAAAAACATACGGGGAGGTACTGTCTGAATACGAACTTCAGTCAATTCCCGAATTTGATTCCGTGCTAATACAAAAAATCCTTCCCTACATCTCTATTTCAGCGCCTTCGCGTGCCCCCTCCCCAACGCCAAAGAACCTGATCCGATTCGGGCATCACGACCTTTTGTTGCGCTACGGACAGGTCTTTCCACGATCGCAGGGATACCTGATCAATGACTCGATCGAGGCGATCAAACCGGATTCATATTACCTGGGGAGTCCTCAGCGATATTATTTCCGATATACCTATACCTGGTTTGATAAAATAAAGATAGGCCTCGCTGGTGAAAAAGATCCGGGAGAGCAATTTTTTCGCGGGGCACAAAAATCGGGGATGGATTTTTACGCTGCCTGTTTAAGTTTACAAAACGTTGGAATTCTGAAAAGGTTGATTATAGGGAATTTTCGGGCATCCTGGGGGCAAGGATTGACCTTTGGTTCCGGCCTTTCACTGGGGTCTGTCCCAGGGTTTTCAATGAATATTCCCATGGGTTCCGGATTCCGTCCAGCCTTGGGCATGAATGAGGGCTCCTATTTACGTGGTCTGTCGGCGACCCTTAAAATAAAGCACATCGAAATCAGTGCATTTGCCTCCTATCACGCCCGTGATGCAACCATTGCTCTTTTTGACACCAATTCCTTGGCGGTGGATGAGGTTAGCTCGTTCATTGGTTCCGGATATCACCGTAACGAAGCAGAGTTGAAAAAAAGGAACGCGGTAAGGGAATTAATTTGTGGCGGGAACATCAACTTCAGCATGGCTTTAAACCAGCAACTGGGCTTTAAGATAGGGTTGACAGGCATTTTTAGCAAATACGCCTCCCCATTGATTCCAAAGGTACATCCCTACAATCAATTCGGCTTTCGCGGCGATCAAAACATCAACTTGGGGCTGGATTATCAGGTGAGATACCGGAGGCTATATCTGTTCGGTGAAGTGAGCAGGAGCCAAAACCAGGGGATGGCATGGATTTCAGGTGCGACAATCACTCCCGATCCCAGAATCTGCATCACGTTGATTTACAGAAATTACCAACCAGAATACCAGAATTTATTCTCCAACGCTTTTGGACAAAACAGTCTGAATGCCAATGAGCAGGGCATATATGCTGCCGTAAATGCAACGATTCACCCAAAATTCAATCTTTCAGGATATTTCGATCTGTTCAGCTTTCCCTGGATGAAATACCGGGTTGATGCCCCGACCCACGGAGAGGAATTCGGTGTAATGGCAACATGGCAGGCCTCCGGGAATGTATTGGTTGGTTTCCGGTTTTATCAGAAAAATATTCAGGCCAATGGGGCTGAAGGGAAAAATCAAATCATGGGTAATCTCGTTGATCATATTACCAGGAGCTACCGTTTCAATATTGACTGGATCACTGGTTCCCGGTTTTCGTTGAAGACCCGCATTGAGGTGAAGGAGTCAGGTGAAGCAACCATGAAACGCCCATATGGATACCTTGTTTATCAGGAGGCCCATTTTGAATCGCTGAAATGGATGGAAGACATCATATTTCGTTTTGTGCTGTTTGACATTCCTGATTATGCTTCAAGAATTTATGTGTATGAACCAGAGGTTCTTTATGGGTATTCCGTTCCTGCATACCAGGGGAAAGGTATCAGAAGCTGTGTTGTTCTGAAATTTGGAATTGCGAAAAAGATCGATTTCTGGATCAAAGGTGGAATCAGTTATTACACTGATCGGGATGTTATTGGCACCGGGCTTGATCAGATATCCGGAAATGTGCGCAGCGATGTAACTGTGCAATTACTTTTCAGGATTTAGAACCGTTTTCAATGCTGGTGTTTGTTCATTTTATGCAATCCTTCCATTCCCTTGATATTCATGCCTTTTGAAAGCTTTGAAACGGTAGAAAGGTCAATATTCCCAGTCAGGCTGAGCACAGCTACTTCCTTTTTGTCTTTCATCAGCATCACCATCTCATTAATTTTACCACTGGCATCCTGCTTTGTCATGAATTTGATATTCTGACGTCCTTCGTTTACCGTCATAAGCTCTTTGTATTGACTGGCAGGGAAAACACCCGCAAATTCATTGTAAACCGAGACGGCTTTCACCAATTTTGTGGAATCGAAGGAGAAGGTAAGCACCTTGAGACCGGTAAGTTGTTCCATCATTTTTTTCATTTCAACCATGCTGGTATCTTTCGAATCTCCCTGTCCTATCTGTACCATCATATGGAAGAGCTCTTTGGAGATATTCACCGTTGTAAATCCCTCCTGGCTGGCATATTTGTCAAACACTTTGTCAATCGGGCTCTGGGCATTCGAGAGAAATGGAACCATCAGGAATACCGTGCAAACTAAACTTAAAATCAACTTTTTCATGGTTATTTGGGATTAATGGACTTTTGTTGGATTTCGTCCGGGTTAATAATTATGGATTGGTATTGATAAAATCTGTCAAAGAGTTGTATATTTTTCATGGCCTTATCGACCATTTGCAGATGCTCGACCTGCATTAATCCGGCATTCAGGTTTGAAGAAACAATCAACAGCGCTTCACTGGCTTCGGCAAAGGCCAATTCCTGATTTGCAGTAGCATGAAGAGATTTATCCTTTTTGAATATATCCTGGTTATAGGTAACAAACAAGCCAATGAGCAGCAAAATGGTCGCAGCAATGGTGGTGATGAATATAAAGTTGTTTCGGTTTGCCTTGGATGAAATCTGTAAGATTTTCACCGGCTGGTCAGTTAAAAGGGTCGTTAATTTTTGCTCAAAGGCGGGGTCATCTATTTGTGTCTGCTGTTCATCCAAAAAGAAAATGAACATCTTCTGATGGGACTTCAGATGGTCAGGCACATCCGGATTGCGGAAAAAGTCCCGAAGGATATGTTCTTCCTGAAGGGTGGTATTCCCTTCGTAAAACTTGTCAAGCAACTCTTCAATTCCTTTGGTATGCATATGCTTTTGAATTAGTCAGCAGTTCACGAACGCGTTTCCTGGCGCGCGACAGCGCCACCCGGATGGCATTTTCATTCATCTCCAGAATCTCGGCCATCTTATCATATTCGTACCCCTCGATATCCCTCAGATGAAGGATCATCTGTTGCTGTTCGGGGAGATATTTTATGGCTGCATGAATCCCTTGGATCAGATCTGAATGATCGGCTTTGGTTTCATCCGGTAAATTTTCAATGAACTGGCGATGGTTTTCCATATTTTCGATCGGGTAACGCACGGCCCTGATTTTGTCAAGGCATAAGTTTTTAGTCGTCGTCATGGCCAGCGCTTCAACACTCCGGTATTCATCAAGTTTATCGCGCCGGTTCCAAAGTTTTATAAAAACATCCTGGACAACATCTTCGGCCTCTTCTGTTTGATCAAGCATGCGTTTTGCAAAGCGGAAGAGTTTATTTTTCAGCGGGTAAACCGTTTTCTGAAATTCCTGGAGGTCCATATGAGAGAGAAGACGATGCTCCGATTAAAACATTACACTATTACGTAAAAAAATTGTAAAAATCTCTATTTAACGGCGATGGTTTGGACGGTATGCAAATTTGACTATTTTTGCAATGTACATCGAAGAATATCACAGCATTATTCACCAAAAATATACCAATTATGTTTAAAGGACATCCCAAAGGGCTCTTTGTAGCGTTTTTTTCTAACATGGGCGAACGTTTCGGTTTCTACACCATGATGGCAATTCTTGTCTTGTTTCTTCAAGCCAAATATGGCTTATCAGAAGAAGAGGCCGGAAGTTATTACAGCTGGTTTTACTTTGGCATCTATGCGCTTGCCCTTGTGGGTGGTATTTTAGCCGATGCTACCCGGAAGTACAAAACTGTCATTCTTGGCGGAATCATTGTTATGTTTATGGGATATGTGATCATGTCACTCCCGGGCAATCCACTTGCGATAACACTTATAGGCCTATTTACCATTGCATTTGGAAATGGTTTATTTAAAGGCAATTTGCAGGCCGTTGTCGGTCAGTTGTACGACGATCCGAAGTATTCAAAGGTACGCGATTCGGCCTTCATGATCTTTTACATGGGGATCAATATCGGAGCCTTCTTTGCCCCTTTTGTTGCTACCGGAATACGTAACTGGTTCCTCAAAACGCAGGGTTTCATGCACGATGGAAGTTTGCCGGCCATGTGTCACGCCTATCAGAAAGGCACCCTGCAGGATATGTCCAAATTCCAGGAATTGGCAGATAAAGTTAGTGGCATGTCTGTTGCTGATCTTGGCACTTTTGCCCAGAATTACATCGATGCATTTTCAAGAGGGTACAATTATGCATTTGGTATTGCCGCCGGAGCGATGGTATTATCTTTACTGGTCTACATCATTTTTAACAAGTTTTTACCCAGCGTAGAAAAAGTTATAAAAGCTGACGATGCCAGTAAACCAAAAGCAAACACCAATCTTGTCAGTTTCCTTTTGGGCGGCGGGTTAATGATAACCACTTCAGTGATCTTTTACTTCCTGCTAAGAAACACCGTAAAGGATGCTGCCGCTCTAGGCGCTGCAGTCGGCCTGTTTATCGGATTTATTGCCATCATGTTCCAGGTGTCAACCAAGGAGGAGAGACCCAGGGTCACCTCATTGATTATGGTTTTTATCGTCGTCATTTTTTTCTGGATGTCGTTCCATCAAAATGGGTTAACGCTAACTTTCTTTGCCCGCGATTATACAGTCAAAGAGGTCGCCCCCTTCACCAATATTTTCTTCAATCTTGAGTCAATACTGGCCTTTATTGGTGCGGTAGCCGGTTTTGTTCTTTTATTCAGGAAGAATACAACCCTTCGCCTGATAGGTGGTGCAATGTTTGTTGTTCTGGGCGGACTCACCTATTATTTCATCACCCAGTACAATGCCTTAAATCCCATTGCCCCTGAAGTATTTCAGTCGTTCAACCCCTTGTTCATCGTATCGCTCACCTTCCCCGTGATGGGTGTTTTCGCCTGGCTGAATAAGAAAAATCTTGAGCCATCGGCGCCGAAAAAGATTGGCATCGGGATGATCATCGCTGCGATTGGGTTTATTGTCATCCTGGTTGCTTCGTTGGGACTTATATCCCCTCACGAACTGCAATATGTTGACCCATCAGGCGTTACAAAGTACAACCCGGTTCCTGATAGTTCACGCGTAGCCCCGTACTGGCTAATCAGCAGCTACCTGATTCTTACCATTGCCGAGCTTTTTCTAAGCCCCATGGGTCTGTCATTTGTCTCCAAAGTCGCCCCTCCCCGCTTTCAGGGCCTTATGCAAGGAGGCTGGTTGCTGGCAACTGCTGTCGGAAATAAATTCCTTTTTGTTGGAAGTAAATTCTGGGGAGTCCTTGACCTGTGGCAGCTATGGGCAATCTTTATTGTGTGTTGTATTCTGTCAGCGGTCTTTATCTTCTCGATCATGAAAAGGTTGGAAGCTGCTACAAAGTAAAAAGGTTATTTCTTTTGAATATTGAATAGCGAACGATATCCCTGGGGTCATATCCGGAGGTTTAACTCCTACACGGAACACATCCGGAAGACCTTCGGAGGGAGAATGCAAAAGGTGGTGGTGGATGCGGGTTTTACCTGTCCCAACCGGGATGGAACCAAAGGTGTCGGAGGTTGTACCTATTGTAACAACGATGCCTTCAATCCTTCCTATTGCAGTCCCGTTGAGCCGCTTTACAGTCAGATTGAAAAAGGTATCCGTTTTCATCTGGTGCGTTATCGCAAAGCCTCCAAATACCTTGTTTACTTTCAGCCATACAGCAACACCTACGCACCTTTGTCCAAGCTTAAAGCATTGTATGAAGAGGCGCTGACCTATCCGGGAGTGACAGGATTGGTCATTGGCACCAGGCCCGATTGCATTGATGAACCCACCCTGGAATATCTCCGGGAACTTTCTCAAAAAGTCTACATCCAGATTGAATATGGTGTTGAATCATGCCATGATAAAACACTGGAGCGAATCAACCGTCAACACGGGTTCGCCCTGAGTAAGGAGATCATAAGGAAGACCCACAGCCTTGGCATAAAAACAGGTGCACATTTTATTTTCGGGCTTCCGGGTGAAACGGAGGAAGATATGCTGGCATATACCGGATTTATCTCCAGGCTGCCCCTTGATTCCGTAAAATTTCACCAATTGCAAATCGTGAAGGGAACCCGTATGGAAACAGAATTCAATGAAAAGCCAGGCGACTTTTTTCAGTTCACACTGGAGGGATATATACAATTTATTGTCCGGTTAATTGAAAAACTCAACCCGGCTATTGTGATTGAAAGATTTTCAGGTGAAGTACCTCCAAAATATTTGCATCACAGCTCCTGGGGATTGATCCGCTATGACGCAGTTTTACGGCTGGTTGAAAAGGAACTTGAGCAACAAGATACCTGGCAGGGAAAATACTATATGTGAATCGAAACGTTTGAAGCCATTATTGCCCGCGAAATGGCCGTCTGCAACAACTTGATCACCTCCTCGGTTTCTGTCTTCGGCGGGTTGAACTGCGTGATTTCTTGTATTTTTCCACGCATTTTTAAATAATAGATGTAACCACCGAAATTTTTCCTGACCATTTTACAGTTATTCATTATCACCAGCAGCATGAGGTCATGATCCGACAGGGCTTTGTCGGAAACGATGCTGGTATAAATCTCCTCCTGCAGCTTCTTTTTAAGGTCAACATTTACCAGCGGAAATTTTGTCTGGTAGAAGACCATCATCAGGCTGTATTCCTCTCTCCTGATTACATTGTTTTGAAGCAACTGTTTTAAAATCGTTTTCCGAAGGAATAGTTTTTTATAAACAATGCGCTGAATCCACGATCGAAGGCTTCGTTGCTTTTTGGCGGCTTTAATCAGACTGAGGACCCTGTCGAGCACCACATTTTCCGTTGATTTGGGATTGGAAACATACACTTCATCATTTTGAAATCCGATCCTTCCCATTTTATAGAGTTCAAACAGAATGGCTCCAACCAATCCGAACTTAATTTTATGCTCAGAGGAGCCGAACCATCCTTTATCATCCAGCGCCAGGAGAACAATCTTATGGAGAAATGTTAATTCCATATTATTTCTGGGTTATTCATCAAACAAACATGAAGTAAATCCAGCCAATAAAATTAAAGAAAAATTCACTCTAAATTCAACTAATTAAAAGTTCCGCTTAAGTAAAACCTGGTCTTTTCCATCTTCGGGTTTCCGAATACCTCTTCGGCACTGCCTTGTTCGATTACGTCGCCCAGATACATGAAGACAACATTGTCGGCAATGCGTTTCGCCTGGCGCAATACATGTGTAACCAGTACGATGGTATAATCGGTTTTCAGCCTTACAAATGTTTCTTCAATGAACTGACTTGAGATAGGATCGAGCGCAGAAGTAGGTTCATCGGCCAGGATAATTTCAGGATTGACTGCCAGGCCTCGTGCCAGGCAAAGGCGTTGTTGCTGACCGATTGATAATCGCGACGCCGGTTCACGCAACCGGTTTTTGATTTCATCCCACAGATTGGCCTGTTCCAGATAATGCATGACCAGTTTGTGGGTCTCTCTGCGATTTTTTATACCCCTGAGTTTAAGGGCATATGAGATATTGTTGTAGATGGTCATCGGGAGCGGATAGGGGCGCTGCGAAAGTAATCCCATCTGTTGTCTGAGTTTATAGATATCTTCCTTGGCCGCCAGAATGTTGTTGCCGTCAATCATGATCTGCCCGCTAACCTTCAATTCCGGGTAAAGGTCAGTCAACCGGTTCAGGCACTTCAGCAGGGTAGTTTTCCCGCATCCTGAAGGGCCTAGGATGACCGTAATTTTATTCTTAGGGATATCAATATTGATATTCTTTAGAATCTGGGTTTTCCCGGCAAATACGTTCAAGTCCCTGATCTCAATTTTTGATTTATCATCCATCCCTGATTCCAGCTAAAAATTGATTTTTGTTTTGTGATATCGTTTACCTAATCCACGGGAAAACAAACTTACGATTAATATAATTAGTGTCAGCACCAAAGCTGAGGCATAAGCCCGGTTTTGAACTTCAGGCACCGGCGAAGAAAGTTGAAAAAAGATTGACAAAGGCAGGGTAGCTACGGGTTCGAGCAAGCCATTTGGCATGTGATCGGTATACCCGGCAGTGAATAATACAGCCGCAGCATCACCGATTGCACGACCAAAAGAGAGCAACACCGCAGTAATAATTCCTGAAATAGACTGACGCGTAAAAACTTTAAAGGCGATTTCTGATTTATTCGATCCCAGTGAATAGGCTGCCTCCTGTAGTCCAATCGGTACTGTGCGCAGGATTTCATCCATCGAGCGGATCATGATAGGAAGAACAAACAGGGTGACTGTAAGGATACCAGCCAGCAAGGAAGTTTGTAAACCAAAAAAAATCATCAGGGAAAACCCAAATGCACCATAAACGATCGAAGGAATTCCCCATACGAGGTCAAGCAGAAAACGAATAACGTTGATCACTTTTTTATGCCGGATGAGAAACACATTGATATAAAGGGCAACGGGCAAACCGATGATAAAGGCAAGCAATGTGGCGCCTGCTGCAAGTGCCAGCGAACCCAGGATGGCATTCAGGATGCCTCCGCCCTTTCCATAATAATATCCACCCTGCGGCACTTGCGTCAACATCTCCCATGAAATGGACCTGAGTCCTTTTTCAAAAATGCTGTAAATAATTATTGCAAGAATGGCAAGGATGAAGTAAGTCGCCAAAATCATCAGCGCCTTGAAGAATTTCTCCTCTATTTTCTGTCCTCTTGTCAACGGTTAAAATTTATTATATCTGACAATAAAAAAATGCATCACCAGGTTAAAAAAAAGTGAAACCGCTAGCAGCAAGAGTGCGGCAAACATCAATGCGGAATCATATTTCGGAATTGAAAGCATTTCCCCGTAGTTATTTGCAATCAGGGCAGGCAGCGTATAACCCGGGTCAAACAAACTTTTTGGCAACTTTACCACATTGCCTACGACCATCAGCACGGCCATGGTCTCTCCAAACGCACGGGCCAGTCCAAAGCCGAAAGCCGCAATGATGCCGGGAAGGGCCTTTTTCAGGAGCACATGCTTGATCGTTTGCCATTGTGTAGCACCCAGTGACAATGCAGCCTCCTTTAATTCCATGGGAATTGCCTTGAAAATCTCAATCAGGATATTCAGAATGAAGGGAATGATCATGATCGACAGCACAAATGAAGCAGCAAGGATACTGTAGCCCATTGTTTTCACATCAAGCCAGGGCCCCAGGTACCGGGATATAAAGGGAACTATTACCAGAATTCCCCAGAGTCCATAAACCACTGAAGGAATTCCGGCAAGGATATCAATGGCCGGATGCATGATCCTCAGGAAATTTTTTCGGGTATACTGGGTGACATAAATGGCTGTGAGCAGGCAAATCGGAGCAGAGATAAGCATGGAAACCAGTGTTACCCATACCGAACCAACAATGAAGGGATAAAATCCGAATTGTCCGCTGGCGGGCTTCCAGGTTTTTGAAAAAATCAGGTCAAACAGTGAATAATCATGTAAGAGCAAGACTGATTTAAAGTAAAGTCCGATAAAAAGGAGAAAAGGGAGAAAGGCAACCAGCAGCAGGCTGATGATCATCCATGTGTAATTTACTACGTGACGCTGCTTGCGGTTGAGAAGGTACATTTCAATTCAAATTTTTCAGCTCTGATTCAATCTGGTCCGGCTTTATTGCCACATAACCTGCCTCGTTGACAAATTTCTGACCATCCGTAAGAATCCATTTCAGAAATATTTTCACCAACGAATTTTCAGGTTTTCCGCCTGATACAAAATAGAGATCGCGCGCCGGCGGAGAGGGATATGTTCCATCATTGATGGCTTTTATGACACTGTCCATACTTCCATAAAAATCTTCATCGGGGTCAATAATTCCATTTCCGTTGATGTCGATGGGTATTACACTCAACCCCGGATAAATTTTCCTGGTTTGCATTTCGTAAATAAATCCAAGATTGTTAAACCCGATTCCCTCCACATTTCTTCGTACCGCGTCAGCCACGCCGGGGTCCCCATTTACGCCAAGCCCCAGCAAATCCTCCTGCTTCCTGTTACCTAAAAATTTTGCCCACATGTCGGCGGCACCACATGCATCGGAACGTGTAAAAGGCTGAAGTTCTACTTTTGAACCATTTCCAACCGCCTGGCCCCACGTTTTCACATTGCCTGTAATGAAAATATCAAAAAATTTCTGCTTTGTCAGTCCCTTTTTCTTCAGGTCAGTCAGGACAGGATTATTTGCATTGACCGTAGGGATTACCGCATCCTTTGCAACTGCGATCCACCAGGCTCCTTTGGCTTGTTCTTCAGGACTTACCGATTTGGAAAACATCCCCAGATCAACCATTTTTGAGAGGGCATCGGTCATTCCCTTCCCGGCGCCCCCGGCAGAAACATTTACAATAACACGGGGATGGAGTTTCTCAAATTCTTCGGCCCATTTCACCGTGAGAGGATAAAGAGCAAATGCGCCTGAAATGGTTATTTTGCCTTTCAGTGTATCACCAGCCACTCCTTTGTTATTGGATTCGTCATGATTGCATGAGGTCAGGATGGAGCCCGCTGTGAAAACGGTTAAAACAGATAGAAAAAGACAGGGGTTGAATAACCTCATGGTTTCAGGATAAAAAATGATCAATGATATCTTCAACCCTGATTCCTTCAGCCTCTGCTTTATAATTGCGAACGATCCGGTGACGAAGCACCGAGGTGGCCACAGCTCTTACATCTTCGATATCGGGTGAATATTTTCCACTGAGTGCGGCATGACATTTTGCACCCAGGATCAGGTATTGGGATGCCCTTGGACCGGCTCCCCATGTGAGGTACTCGTTGGCCCATTTATTGGCCCTCATTGTTTTCGGGCGGGTCATTGAAACCAGGTTCACTGCATATTGAAAAACATTGTCAGGAACAGGAATTTTTCTAACCAGGTTCTGAAAAAAAAGGATCTCTTCTGCCTGAAGCACAATGGAGGGCATCACTGATTTTTCGCCCGTCGTTGTCTTTACGATGAGGATTTCCTCATCAAATGACGGATAATCAAGCCAGATATTGAACATAAACCGGTCGAGCTGCGCTTCCGGCAAAGGATAGGTTCCTTCCTGTTCAATCGGGTTTTGCGTAGCAAGAACAAAAAAGGGTTCTACGAGGTGATAGCTTGTTCCGGCCACTGTTACAGCCTTTTCCTGCATGGCCTCCAGCAGTGCCGATTGGGTTTTCGGAGGAGTTCTGTTGATTTCATCCGCAAGAATGATGTTGGCAAATACCGGCCCCTTAATGAAACGAAAATGGCGGTTTTCATCAAGAATTTCCGTACCAATGATGTCGGATGGCATCAGGTCGGGTGTAAACTGAATCCGGTTATAGGTAAGCCCCAGCGCCTTCGAAAGCGTGTTGACCATCATTGTTTTGGCCAATCCCGGAACCCCCACCAACAGGCAATGGCCTTTACAAAAAATGGCGATGAGCAGATTTTTCACCACCTCATCCTGGCCAATGATTACCTTGGAAATTTCTGATTTTAACAGGTGATATTTAGAAACCAGTGCATCAACAGCTTCAACATCTGACGAAAATTGCATGATGGGTCTATTTAGTTTTTATCCATTTCCGCTGAAAAGTACAATCACGATAATCACCCAGGATTGAAATATAGGTTGCCCTCATCTTAGTGTCAATCCATTCATTAATGACGTCCATCTTTTTCTTTTCGAGCGCGATCTGCTGTATGCGTGCATAATCTTCTTCAAGATTTGCCTTATGGGGATTAGTCCGCGCCTTCAGAAAATATATACGGTAGTTTTGCTTGCCACGTTCTGTATTCAGCACAGGGGCAGATAGGTCACCCACCTTGAGCTTATCAATAACAAAGAAAATTTTCGCATCAACCTGGCTTGCCTCAAATTTACTGTTCCCGCTTAACTGATTGATCATCATCCCACCACTATTCTTAGTGGGATCGTCGGAATATTTTATCACTGCCTGTTCAAATGTAAGTTGCTTTTTATCAATCTGAACTGCAACGCTGTCAAGGGATAATTTTGCTTTGTTCAGGTTCGTCGGGGAGACTTTTGGTTGCAGGAGGATGTGGCGGACGTTGATGTATTCACCCCTGCGTTCGACCATCTGTATCAGGTGAAATCCGTCCTCCGTTTCCACGATGTCTGAAACCTCTCCCGGCTTCAGTTTGAAAGCAGATGCTTCAAATTCAGGGCGCATCTCTCCTCTCTTGAACATCCCCAACTCACCGCCCTGTTTTGACGAACCTGGGTCTTCGGAATAGAGTACCGCCAGGGTACTGAAATCATCGCCCTTGGCAATTCTGTCTTTAAAACCCTTCAGTTTATCTTTAACGGCTTGCTTTTCTTCGTCGCCGATGGATGGCTGCCGAACAATCATTCCAATCTCCAGCTCAGAGTTGACCAGCGGAATGCTGTCTTTGGGAATTTTCCTGAAGAAGGCCTTTACCTCTGCCGGTGTAATGGTTACATCCTTGGCTATTTTCTGTTGCTCCTGATCGGTCAGCATTGATTCCCGAATGACCTCCCTCAATTCGTTTTTAATCTCCAGAAGGGTTTTTCCAAAATGTTCTTCCAGCCGTTCAGGAGTTCCTGCCTGGGAGATAAAATAACGCATCCTGCGGTCCATTTCCATTTCAACCTGATCATCCGTTACCTTCAGACTATCTACCTGCGCTTCGTGCAGCAATAGTTTCTGAAAAAGCAGGCTTTCAAAAATCTGGCACTTCACCTTAGGGGCTGTCCCCGCTATATTTCCCTGGCTTCGAACCTGCATGTATTGGTTTTCAATATCTGATATCAGGATAACATTGCCGCCCACAATGGCCACAATACCATCAATGATTGAATCTTTTTTGGACTGGGCATTTGATGTTGAGGCAAATATTCCTAGCAGGGTTATTAATATACATATTTTACAAAAGACTTTCATGATTGGGTATTTCGGGAAACAAATTCCATTAATAGATCTCAAATATATTTTTCTTCCGGGCATTGGCATAGATATCATCCTGCATGCGCTTGATGAGTTCAATTTTTCTCTTATTCAGGATGATGTCACGGATTCGTTGCTTTTCAAAGCTGAAGGGTGAAACACTTTCTTTAATCTTAAAATCCTTAAACCTTACCAGATACATGAACATGGAATCCTGGTATTCAAATTCCCTGTGATTTTTCAGAAAATCTTCCTGGTTGTATGTTTTTACCGGGATCTGTTTCAACAAATCATTGAATAACAGCCAGTTTTGATCATCTAAAAAATAATCTGAAGCCTGTTTTTCACAAAGTTCTGACAGTGTATTTTTATCATCCTGGTTATTGGAGGCGAGCAATTTTTTAAACTGCCTGATGTTACCGGATTTAATCGGAAGTTTCACATATTGGATCTGGATGAGATTATCTTTCAGCAGAAAATTTTGCTGGTTGTCATCGTAATAGTTTTGCAACTCTTCATCAGTAATCAGTGTATCAAGATTTTGCCTGATCAGGGCATTCTCATATTCATAGATTATCAATGAATTTTTATAATTTTCAAGCTGCATGGAAAAGTCCATCTGGCCTTCAGATAAATTCTTCTCTGCCTGATGAATTATCAGTTTTTGACGTATCCAGTTTTCAATGAAACTCTTGGTAATGGAGAGGCTATCCTTTTGAACAACTCCTGGTGTAAAAACTCCTTTCAGGTCAGATTCATAAAGATATTCATCATGGACCCTGGCCAGTACACGCTCACTTTTTTTTTTGAAAAATGCAGTACAGGAGGTGAGGAAGATCAACAGGAATAAAATCGATTTGTTCAATGGTTTTTATTTAATTTTTGCCAGTACATCCTTGTTAACCACAACCGGATACTTGGCCCTTAAGGTAACGATCCACTCCTTTTCCAGGAAATTCTGATAATCGGCTGTGATCAGGCCACGGGCTTCATTGAGTTCTTTCGGTTCGGGCTTCAGCACCTTGTGTACATAAACAAACACCGTAGAGCCATTGGTTATCATATCTCCTGTAAATCCCGGAACCCAGGCAATTGAGTCGATCAGCGCATTTTCTTTCTTGGAGAATTTCGCCCTTTCAATGGTCAGGATTTTCACTGAATCCGTATTCACCTCTTTCAAAAGATCACCATCTGAAAGACCCGACTTAATAAAGTTCTTGACTTTCTGAAGCTGGCTTGCATTTTTCAGGGTGTACACACAGGCATCCAGGCGGGTATCCCACATATAGTTGTTCCTGTTTTTTTTGTAAAAATCCTTTAGCCCTGTTGTATCCTTTACTGCCTTTGACCAAACTTTTTGATCTGTGAGGTCAAAGAGAAGGATGCCATCGCGGTACTCCGACATAAGCGCTTTAAATTCGGGGTATTTTTGTTCCAGCCTGGTATTTTCATACTTTATCAAAGCGTCATCCAGGAAGCTTGCATATTTCTTATCCACATAGGTGGTAATGTTCTGCTTCTCCTGTTTACGTTGGGTGAATGCCAAATAATCGGCAAATTCATTTTGCAGGACGGTCATGGTCCCGATTTTGAAGAGCATCTTGGTCAAATCTTTGGATTGGGTGTTTTTCCATTTTGCGAAAAAGATACTGTCGGTAACAAACTGGTAGAAAGGCTTGAGCGCTTCAGGATTTTCCGTTACGCCATATTCAGCGCGAATGCGTTCAAGTACTACCTGGCGAGACAGACTGCCGCGGTTATCTTTCAGAACCCGCTGCTTCATTTCAGCTTTTTCTTCGTCGAATGGTTTGATGCTTTTCTTTTCGATCAATTTAACGATATGCCATCCATAAGGAGTCAGGATGGGTTTGGTATAGTCACCGATATTCTGAAGCGAATAGATTGCTTCAATGAATTCAGGAACCATTCTGTTGACGCCGAATGCAGGAAGAATGCCCCCCTTGGCAGCAGATCCTTTGTCGTCGGAATAGGTTTTTACAAGCTCCTCGAAGGCCGTTCCTCCGGTTAAACGATTGTATACCGAGTCGATTTTCTTTTGAATGCGGGCAGAATCTTCTGCAGTGGCATTTTTAGGAATACCCAGGAAAATATGGGCAACGGTCACCTTTCCCATTGCCGGGCGACGGGCCGTAACCTTTATCAGATGAAAACCATATTCTGTATGAACAGGCATAGAAACTTTTCCCACCTCTGTATTGTAGGCTCCGTTTTCAAACGGATAAACCATATCGAACACGGTAAAGAATCCAAGATCCCCCTGGTTTCCCTTTTGGAATGGACGCTGTTGCGTTGCTTCTCTGTCTTTGGCTGAAGGATCTTCAGAAAATTCAACGGCAAGGTTTTCAAATGATGCGCCATTTTTCAGTTTATCCCTGACGGACATGGCCATCTTATAGGCAGCAAGGGTATCCTCCGGTGTGGGATTGGGCAGGAGGCGGAAAAAAATATGACTGGCACGCAGATCAATCGATTCACGGTCATAGGCTTCGAGGACCAGACGATCAATGGTGGCTTCATCTGTAAAATATGGTTTGGCAAGCTGTTCACGGTATCCATTCAGTTCATTTTTAAAAGAGGTCACCGTATCGAGGCCCATCTCTTCGGCCTGCCTGACCTTAAGCTTGAAATTGATAAACAAATCAAGGTATTCATTCATAGATTTCTTATCAATGTTGTCGCCTTTAACATTGTTTTTTTGATAGATATTTAAAAACTCACTGACAAAAACCTGCTTTCCAGCGATTGTCATAAGTACTTCGTCATTTTGAACCTGAGCTGTTGCAGAGATAAAGCAGATAAATACAAAGGCTGATAAAAAAACTTTACATTTCAAGCTGTTCATATTGTGTGTTATTAGTTTGATTAATGATAACGTTTGAACCAACCATTAATTGCTGGTTGATGCAAGAATTAACGACTATAATTTGGGGCCTCGCTGATGATGGTCACATCGTGCGGATGACTTTCAGTGACGCCCGCTGAGGTTATTTTAATAAATTTCGCTTTCTGCAGAATATCAATGGTTTGAGAACCAGTATAGCCCATTCCTGCTTTCAGTCCACCAACCATTTGGTAAACAACTTCAGACAGTGAGCCCTTATAAGGCACCCTGCCGACAATTCCTTCAGGAACCAGTTTTCTGATATCATCTTCCACATCCTGAAAATACCGGTCTTTTGAACCTTGCTGCATTGCTTCGATGGATCCCATCCCCCGGTAGGTTTTAAATTTGCGGCCTTCAAAAATGACTGTTTCTCCGGGTGATTCGTCAACGCCGGCAAACAATGAACCGGCCATGATGGAATGAGCTCCGGCAGCAAGGGCCTTGACAATATCACCGGTATAGCGGATACCCCCATCGGCGATGGCAGGGACACCGCTCCCTTTCAGGGCTGTGGTTACATCATAAATTGCAGAGAGTTGCGGAACGCCAATTCCGGCAATGATGCGGGTTGTGCAAATTGAACCAGGGCCAATTCCGATTTTAACTCCGTCAACTCCAATTTTGGCCAGATCTCTGGCGGCCTCACCCGTACCGATATTGCCAATAATAAGGTCAACTTCAGGATAGGCGCTTTTAACACGTTTTGCCATCTCCATTACGCCCCGGGAATGCCCATGTGCGGTATCGATCACGATGGCATCTACATTTTCACGAACCAAGGCTGATACCCGGTCAAGTGTATCGGCTGTAACCCCCACCCCGGCTGCAACACGCAACCTTCCCAGGCTGTCTTTGCAAGCATTTGGACGGGCTTTGACCTTCAGAATATCCTTATAGGTGATGAGTCCTATCAGTTTGTTATGCTTGTCAACTACCGGAAGTTTTTCAATTTTATGCTCCTGAAGGATGGCTTCAGCCTGTTCAAAATCGGTAAATTCACTGATGGTGATCACTTTTTTAGTCATCACCTCCGTAACCGGCCGCATGTGATCCCGCTCGAACCTGAGGTCGCGGTTTGTAACGATGCCAACCAATTCGTTATGGCCATTGATTACCGGAATTCCGCCAATGCTGAACTCTTTCATGATGGCAAGCGCATCGCCGACCATGGCGTGCTCCATCAGGGTTACGGGCTGAAGTATCATCCCGTTTTCGGCACGTTTGACTTTGCGAACCTGCAATGCCTGGGCCTCAATGGACATATTCTTATGAAGTACACCGATGCCTCCCTCCTGTGCCATGGCAATGGCCATACGTGATTCAGTCACCGTATCCATGGCAGCTGAAACAATGGGAATGTTAAGTTTAATATTTCTGGAAAGCAGGGTCGAAACATCTACTTCCCTCGGAAGGACTTCAGAATAGGCAGGTACGAGCAGCACATCGTCATACGTCAATCCCTCACCCCGGAATTTATCTGAATTTAGGAACATATGCTTCAAAATTAAGTGTGCAAATGTACAAAAAATATTATTTAAAATGATTATAACCTAAATCAGGGATGATTTAATATTGCTGGGATAAAGAAAGAAAAAAAGTAACGCTTACGGGTACAATTCCCTGTGGCATTCAGTGCAGAAATATTCCTTCCATTTGGTTTTAATATCGACCGGATGCTGAAATTCCATCACGCTGTCGACAACGGAATACTTAACCTTTCCGGTGGGGCCCTGCGCAATGATCGAGTGGCACATGTTGCAGTCTTTTGAAATCACCTTCCCTTTTTCACTGATGTGACGATCGGAGTGACAACGGAAACATCCATCGGACTCGAGATGCCCGATATGGTTGAGGTATTTGTTGGAAGAGGCACGCATGAATGGAAAAACATTCAGTGAAAATGCCTCCTGAATACCCTTGATTGCTTTGTCAATAAGAGGCTTCTTGGTCTGATAAATGGAGGGATAGCCGGTTTTGTAAAAATTGGTTATGCTGTCTCGGATATACATAAACGCAGAATCCTTGTTCGTAAACTGGCCCTTGAGAACATTCATGGCCACTTGTTTTATAAAGGGCAGCTCTTTGGGGACATCACCGGAGATCATGGCATTATCTACATAAACCATCGGGGATTTATAGGCATGGGAGGGCCTGTTGTGGCAATCCATGCAGTCCATGACCCTGTGTTCCAATGTATCAATTGCTTTTTGATCCAACTTGTTATCCGGATCCTCAAATATCTGAACCTCCCCGGTTTTGAGGTTGGTAAATTTAACCCATGGAATGGTTTCGCGATCTTTGGCTGAGGCAACATATTCAATGCGCATATCTTTATTGATATGCCAGTGGATCCCTTCGACGAGTCCCAGCGGGCTATAGTTTGGGCCGATTTTCATCAGCAGGGAATAGTTAAATTCGGTATTGAGTGAATCAGTAACATAGACCCGCTGACTGCGAAGCTTACGGGAATAAAATTTCTGAGGCCAGTGGCAACGTTCACATGTTTCCCTTGCAGGGCGAAGGTTTTGAATTGGCGTTTCAATGGGCTGGGGGTACTTATGGAAGATAACTGAATAGACCTGATACAGACCCGAGAGTTTGGATCGTACATACCAGCCGGCACCTTCTCCCACATGACATTCGACACATGCAACCCTTGCGTGAGGGGAATGCAGGTAGGTAACATATTCAGGCTCCATTACATTATGACATAGTTTTCCACAAAACTCGACTGATTCAGTGTAATTAAATGCCTCATAACTGCCCATGGCTGAAACAATGAGAAACAAGAAGGTAAAGACAGAAACCATCACCAGTTTCCGGCGTTGCTTTGGAACGTTCATGTCCAGTACAGGCCAGCGCTTTTCAAGATCATGTGTTTTCTTGCGGTTGATCAGCATGCCTATCGGAATCATCACCAAGCCGATAACCATGATGGCTGGAAGGATGATGTAGGTAAAAATACCCGTGTAAGGATTCTGATGTGCTGTAACCAAATCTTGTACAAACGATACAATAATTAAGATAAAACTATTGACGGCGATGATAAATCCAGTGATGCTGATCCAGTTGGAAATGGATTTTGGTAGTTTCATGTTTTTTCTATTTGAAATGAGGCTAAATTCAGTTGAAAATGACCAGATAAAATTAGTTATTATTTTAACAATTCCAACTTTGTCATCCATATGGGTAAAAAAACCGACATGCAATGGTTCATTTTGTATTTTTGGCTTTTGTAAAAAGATCCATCAAAAAAAAGTCCTTGTTCACTTTAATGATTATCGTATTCATCCTGGGATATATCCTGATTGCGCTGGAGCATCCGCTCAGGATAAATAAATCGGCTACTGCCCTGCTCCTCGCTGCGATGATGTGGATGCTTGTCGCGTTCACAGGAGAACAATCGCTGATCAGCGCTGAACTCCTCAACCACTTAGGAGAAATATCGGGGATTCTCTTTTTTCTTCTGGGGGCCATGACCATTGTGGAGTTGATCGATTCCCATGAAGGCTTTCGGATCATTACCAATAAAATCAGGACAACCCGCAAGGTGAAATTGTTATGGGCCATCAGCCTGATTACCTTTTTTCTTTCAGCGGTCCTTGACAACCTCACGACTGCCATCGTAATGGTCGCCTTGCTCCGTGAACTGATTGCTGATAAAAAGGAGCGGTGGTTTTTTGCTGGCATGGTCATCATCGCGGCTAACAGTGGGGGGGCCTTCAGCCCCATCGGTGACGTAACCACGATCATGCTTTGGATCGGAGGATATATTACGACCATGAATATCATTTTGAAGACCTTTATTCCAAGTGCGCTGTCGATGGTCATACCCCTGGCGCTGCTTTCCATAACCATGAAGGGCGACATTCAAAAACCTGTGCGTAAAACTGCTGATCATGGGCATGCCACAACCTTATTCGAGAGAAACCTCATTTTTTTTCTTGGGATTGGGTTGCTCCTGTTCGTTCCCATATTTAAAACATGGACGAACTTACCTCCCTACATGGGTATTTTAATGGGGCTTGGCATTTTATGGGTCGTCACCGAGATCATGCACAAGAGCAAGAACGATGCCTATCGCCCGATGGTCACAGTTGCAGGGGTCATTCGGAGGGTCGATACCCCCAGCGTTCTTTTCTTTTTGGGTATTTTGCTGGCAGTGGCGGCCCTTCAAACTGCCGGTCATCTGAACCTGCTCGCAGCCAGCCTGGATAAATATATTGGAAATCTTTATGTGATCAACATCATCATCGGATTACTTTCATCTGTTGTGGATAATGTCCCGCTTGTCGCAGGCGCCATGGGAATGTATCAAAACACCTTTCCGACTGACCACTATTTCTGGGAAATGCTTGCATATTGTGCCGGAACTGGTGGCAGTATCCTGATTATCGGGTCAGCCGCCGGGGTGGCAGTCATGGGGATGGAAAAGATCCATTTTCTATGGTACCTGAGGAACATTTCATTGTGGGCGCTGATAGGATTCCTGGCTGGGTCGCTTGCCTATTGGGCCATGAGCGTGGTTATATTTTAAACGTGACGCGTGACGAAAATCAATTATTTATTTCGAGCTGTAGGAGGTTTTCACGGTGATGTAGCCGGGGTAGGTGCGTGGTTTTCCGGAAACAATAAGCGTTGGCTTTAATTTGATTTTAAACCGGGTAGGTTCCTTCCCTGCACCAGCCAGATTCGTACAGAAGTTCAACATGGCATTGGCTGATTTTCCTGACAGTACCTGTTTCAGATCCAGTCCAATCTGAACGGGGATGACCGAGGTACCGTTCGCCGGGATTGAGAATGGCGTTTCAAGAATTCCTGTGGTCATCTGGTTATCATCGATGAATAGAATCCATTCGAGCCGATTCAATCCAGCCGCCCTTCCATTGGGATTCCTCCCCTCCAGATTGAGCTGAAGGGACAAGGGGAACGTGGGGCTAGCCAATCCGGCCATGATGATGGCCACATCATTGAAATTAAGATCGCTGATTGATTTGATATTCTGGATCATCACCCCCCCCATATTAACATCCTCAACTGAGAGAATACGGAATTCACAATTGGCCAGGTCAGAAGCCTGCTGAGCCTGTTTGGCGACATCACAACCAGAAAAAGTCAGAATCAGGAAGCAAGGCAGCAGCAAAGGAATCAAAAGTTTTTTAAGAATGGCCATGACGAAGAATTTGGATTGCAAATTTAGGTAATTTAGACCGCATGAAAAAGTGGTTGATTTTGGTTTTTGCGATTATCTCTCATTGCGTGGTCTCAGCCAGTATGATCCATGGTTCACACCCGGAAAACAGGCATCCCAAACACAGCTCAAGGCCCAATGTCATCCTCATCGTTGCCGATGACCTTGGTTTTGGCGAGACCGGGTGTTATGGACAAAAAATCATCCGGACCCCAAACATCGACCGGATGGCGAAGGAGGGTATGCGTTTTACTGATTTTTATGCTGCCAGTCCGGTGTGTGCCCCCTCACGGTGCGCCATGCTTACCGGGAAGCATACCGGCCATGCCTATATCAGGGATAACGTAGAGGTGGGTGAGTGGGAATCGTTTATGGGGCAGATGCCGTTAAAAGAAAACACATTTACATTGGGATCCCTTATGCAGCAAGCAGGCTATAAAACAGCCTGTATTGGAAAATGGGGACTGGGAGGCCCCGGATCGACCGGGGTTCCAGGAAAGCAAGGGTTCGACTACTTCTACGGGTACCTATGCCAGAGGCAGTCTCACAACCATTATCCCGAATATCTATGGAGGGATGAAGTAAAAGTACCCCTGGGGAACCGTTCGTTTTCAGCGCATCAAAAGTTTCAGGGAGATCGCGATAATCCTGAATTTTATAAAAAATATCAGGATGAATTTTATTCCCAGGATCTGATTAGCGAAGAAGCATCGCGTTTTATAACGGAGAATCGTGATTCTTCCTTTTTTCTTTACCTGAGCTATAGTTTACCCCACCTGGCCCTGCAGGTTCCGGACAAGTATTTTGATTTGTACAAAGGGAGTCTGAAGGATAAGCCCTATTCCGGATTTAGCGGATACCTTCCCTGCCAGTATCCGCAGACGACCTATGCAGCCATGATCGGGGCATTGGATGATTATGTCGGAAAAATTCTTACCTGCATACAAGATGCCGGACTTGATTCCAATACACTTATCGTGTTTACAAGTGACAATGGAGCCACTTTTGAAGTGGGAGGGGCAGATCCATCGGTTTTCAGCAGCAACGGAGAACTCCGGGCTGGAAAAGGATCCCTGTATGAAGGAGGAATAAGGGTTCCGATGATTGTGCGCTGGCCAGGTTCTGTAAAGGCGGGCAGGGTATCAGGACTTATTGGCGCTTCCTGGGATTTCATGCCTACTTTTGCAGCGCTGACAACCATTTCAATTTCGCCCAAACCGGATGGAATTTCTTTACTACCTGAATTGCTTGGTCTCAAAGGACAAAAAAAACATGAATTTCTATACTGGGAATATCCGGGCAGAGGAGGGGCGATGGCGGTGCGTACGGCCAATTGGAAAGGAGTATGGAAAAATCTGATCAAAGAGCCCTACCGACGATTGGAATTGTATGATCTGAAAACGGATATCGGTGAAAAGTTCAACATCGCAAAAAACCATCCTGCCCAGGTAAAAAAGATCCTTGAATACATGAGTCAGCGCACCAACTCAGAGAAACAGGAATGGAACATTATCGGGAGCAAAACCATCAGACAGCTGATCTCCGGGAAGGGAGAAAACTAATATTCATCCCAGCTTTTTATCTCAATTTCACCGGGTTTTATTTTACAGAATGCCATGATAAATGCCGCGGCCAGGTTTGGATTGGTGATCAGCGGAATGTTGAAATCAACGGCTGATCTTCGGATAGAATAATCGTTATCCAATTCGTTTTTTGATAAATTCTTGGGGATATTTACCACCAGGTCGATGCGCCGGTTCTGCAGATATTCAAGCACATTCGGGGTAGCCGCTTCATCGGGCCAATGGAGCACCGTAGAGGGAATTCCATTGGATGATAAAAATTCTGCTGTTCCGCGTGTCGCAAAAATGGAAAATTTTTTCTTATGAAGCTGATGGCAGCATTCGAGCAGCACTGTTTTCGACCGGGTTGGGCCGGAGGAGATCATGATGTTCTTCTCCGGGATCCGATAGCCAACAGATAGCATGGCCTTCAGGATTGCCTCATAAAAGGAGTCCCCGATGCAGCCAACTTCACCGGTTGAAGCCATGTCGACCCCCAGAACAGGGTCCGCTTTCAGAAGGCGGGAGAAGGAAAATTGCGGCGCTTTAATCCCGATATAATCAATATCGAACATCGACTTATCAGGCTTGGTAAATGGGATTCCCAGCATGACCCTTGTAGCGATGTCGATAAAATTTATTTTCAGAACCTTTGATACAAACGGAAAACTGCGTGATGCCCTGAGGTTGCATTCAATCACCTTGATATCGTTGTCCTTGGCAAGGAACTGGATATTGAACGGTCCTGAGATATTCAGCGAACTTGAAATTTCACGGGCTACCCGCTTGATTTTACGTATGGTCTCCACATAAATTTTCTGAGGTGGAAAAACAATGGTGGCGTCGCCAGAATGGACTCCGGCAAATTCAACATGTTCAGAGATGGCATAGGCAACCATCTCTCCCTCCCTCGCAACGGCATCGATCTCAATTTCCTTGGCCTCCTGAATGAATTCGGAAACAACCACCGGATGTTCTTTAGAGACATTGGCAGCCAGGGTCAGAAAAAATTCAAGTTCCGTATTGTTAGAGACCACATTCATGGCTGCGCCGGAAAGCACATACGACGGGCGGATCAACAACGGGAAGCCAACCTGGGCGGCAAAATCATAAATTTCTTCAAGGTTTGTCATCTCCTTCCACCTGGGCTGATCGATATCAAGCTGGTCGAGCATAGAGGAAAACTTGTGACGGTCTTCGGCATTATCTATCGCAACGGGAGATGTTCCAAGTATGGGCACGTGCTGTTTGTGCAAACGCATGGCCAGGTTGTTCGGAATCTGCCCACCCATGGAGACAATCACTCCTTTTGGATTCTCCAGCTCAACAATATCCATGACCCGCTCAAAGGAGAGTTCATCAAAATAGAGCCTGTCACACACATCGTAGTCGGTACTCACCGTTTCGGGATTATAGTTGATCATGACCGAGCGGAAGCCAGCCGATTTCACGGTATTCAGGGTATTCACGCTGCACCAGTCAAATTCAACAGAACTGCCTATTCTGTATGCGCCTGAACCCAACACTATCACCGACATCTTGTCGTCAGGAAATGTCACATCATGTTCATCCCCGTTGTAGGTAAGGTACAGGTAATTGGTTTGTGCCGGATATTCTGCAGCAAGGGTATCGATATTTTTCACGCATGGCAGGATTCCCAATCGTTTCCGGTATGCCCGCACGATCAGCATATCCGGTTCAATTTCACTTTTTTCGTGTTTCCCAACCAGTCTGGCCAGCTGAAAGTCAGAGAAACCATGGCGCTTCGAATCCCGAAGCAGAACAGGTGGGATTGAAGTAAGTTCATTGATGATGGCCAACTCCAGCCCCATGTCATAAATATTTTTCAGGCGATAGAGGAACCACTTGTCAATGCGGGTCAATTCCCATATACGATCAACAGAATAACCTTCAGCAAAGGCCTGTGCAATGACAAAAATGCGTGTATCTGTCGGGTTCGAAAGCTCCTTTTCAAGGTTTTCGACGCGCAGTTCCTTGTTGCCGATGAATCCATGCATGCCCTGCCCGATCATCCTGAGCCCTTTCTGAATGGCCTCTTCGAACGTACGGCCGATTGACATGATCTCACCCACGCTTTTCATGCTGGATCCAATCTGTTTGGAAACCCCGGTAAATTTACTCAGATCCCATCTCGGAATTTTGCAAACAATGTAATCCAGTGAAGGTTCGAAGCATGCAGTGGTCACCTTGGTCACCGAATTTTTCAACTCATGCAATCCATATCCGAGGGCAAGTTTCGCGGCAACGAACGCCAATGGATAACCGGTCGCTTTTGAGGCAAGTGCCGATGATCGTGACAGGCGTGCATTGACCTCAATCACCCTGTAATCTTCCGATTCGGGATTGAGTGCATACTGGATGTTGCACTCCCCGATAATTCCGAGGTGACGGATAACCTTGATGGAGAGTTCGCGGAGTTTATAATACTCAATATTGGTCAGCGTCTGAGACGGTGCAACTACAATACTTTCACCCGTATGGATTCCCAAGGGGTCGAAATTTTCCATGTTGCACACCGTGATACAATTGTCGTATTGATCGCGAACCACCTCGTATTCGATCTCTTTCCACCCCTTCAGCGACTCCTCAACCAGTATCTGGCCTGAATAGGAAAAGGCATTGGAGGCCAGTGCTTTAAGTTCCGCCTCATTGGCACAGAATCCGCTTCCCTGTCCGCCAAGGGTATATGCCGCCCTGATAATCACCGGGTACCCAATGGTTGTTGCTGCAGTTTTTGCCGCATCAAGGCTGGTGACTGCAAAGCTCTTTGGTGTTCCGACCCTGATATTATGAAGCATTTTAGAGAACAGATCGCGATCCTCCGTTTGAATGATCGTTTCCACCGGGGTACCGAGAACCTTTACATTGTACTTCTCCAGGATTCCCGATTTAAATAATGCAACACCGCAGTTAAGCGCAGTTTGCCCGCCAAAAGCCAGTAATATTCCATCGGGACGCTCCTTATCGATTACCTTTTCGACAAACTGCGGGGTAACCGGAAGAAAGTAGACCTTATCAGCAATTTCCTCAGAAGTTTGAATGGTTGCGATATTCGGGTTAATCAGGATGGTCACGATGCCTTCTTCCTTCAGGGCTTTCAAAGCCTGGGATCCGGAGTAGTCAAATTCACCGGCCTCCCCGATTTTGAGGGCACCAGAGCCCAGCACGAGGACTTTATTTACTTTGTTGACCATGTGGATTGCCGGTTTTAAAGTTCCTGACCATATTTACAAAATCGTTGAAAAGGAACCTCGTGTCGGTTGGTCCGCCGGAGGCTTCCGGATGAAACTGGGTTGAAAAAAACGGTTTGGTCCTGTGACGGATCCCCTCGTTGGTTTGGTCGTTAAGATTAATAAAGAAAGGTTCCCAATCATCTCCCAGCGTTTTATCATCAACCGCAAACCCATGATTTTGCGAGGTAATGTATGCCCTGTTTGTCCCAACCTGCAAAACAGGCTGGTTGTATCCCCGGTGGCCATATTTTAATTTAAAGGTATTTGCGCCACCGGCAATTGATAGCAGCTGGTTCCCCAGGCAAATCCCGAAGATGGGCCGCTCCTGCAGAATGGCCTTTTTCAGATGGCCAATGGTGACCGCGCATTGCTGCGGATCACCCGGCCCGTTTGAAATCACAAGTCCGTCGTAGTCATCATGTGTAAAATCATAATCCCAGGGAACCCTGATCACTGTGGCGCCCAGACCAAGCAGGCATCGTATGATATTATTTTTTACACCACAGTCAACCAGCAATATCCGCATATCCGCCGCCGCAGAGCCATCAACCCTTGGCTGCAAGGTTGATTGTTCTAACGCAGTATCTCTCCCGTGATAGATCCTGATCTCCTTGCAACTTACCAGATCAACCAGGTTATCTTTGTTCGGATCATACATGTCAATTTCCATCGGATCCTGTTGAACCAGCTTCCCTAACATGGTACCGCGCTCGCGCAGCAGTTTGGTCAGGGCACGGGTATCTATCCCGCAAATACCCGGCACATGGTGTTCCTTCAACCAATCGGACAGACTATCAAGTGCATTCCAGTGACTATATTCCGCTGAATAGCTTGCCACCACCAGACCAGAGATGTGAACCTGGTCAGATTCGAAATATTTTGAAAGTTGTTCTTTGATCGCCCTGCCGGGCACACCGTAATTTCCGATGAGCGGGTAGGTTAACACCAGAATCTGTCCTTTATAAGAGGGATCAGTCAGGCTTTCGGGGTATCCCGTCATGGCTGTATTGAACACTACTTCGCCGGCTGCGGCAACCTGGGCCCCGAAGGAATGACCCGTAAACCGGGTTCCGTCATCCAATATCAGTTGAGGCATTCATGAAATTTTAAATCACGTTTTATGGAGCAAAAATACAACAAACCTTACTAATGTGAATCAAGGGTTAAACCCAAAAATGCTAATAGTCATCGGGAGTGGTGAACTCCAACCTCAAAACAGATAACTTTGAAAAAAAGCAACACATAAGAAACCTGTTTTTTCTTGGAAGCTACATTCCTGCTAATAGTTTGGTTCGGGGTACT